>Ga0207710_10000076_pt1 | contig 145523 bp, 129 predicted proteins | sample KBSS24metaG_FD_184400 | JGI IMG/M metagenome (GOLD analysis project Ga0207710, IMG submission 184400) | Switchgrass rhizosphere microbial communities from Kellogg Biological Station, Michigan, USA - KBS S2-4 metaG (SPAdes) (version 2) | ecosystem: Host-associated > Plants > Roots >...
CCAACGCCGATGTGAACGCGGCTAGAAACATCGCGGCTGGACAGGCCGTGACTGCGCGGGGAGGCATCGGATTGCCGAAGCCAGCGAACCGCGAACCCCAACGAAAAACACCTCCCCTCAAAGCTGGTGTCCAGTAGTTGGAATCCCCGCCTTCAGGCGGGGGAGGATGTCAAGGCGACAGTCCTTGTGCTGGTCAGGCCGAAACGGCGTCTGGATGGTCGGCGCGAGGCCGGGGCCGGGGCTGCGGCTGCGGCTGGGGCTCGGACCGGCTCCGGGCGCCGGGCCGCCGCCCGGACGCCAGGGCCCGGCCGCTGTGGACGAGATAGGCCAGCCCGCCCAGGGCGGCCCCCGCCGCGACCAGGTACCCGGACGGCGACCCGACCGGTGGCAGCAGGCCGGTGAGAAAGGTCAGGACGGCGCCGAGCGCCGCCGACGCCGACAGCGCGGTTCGCGGCCAGACGAGCAGGTTGCGCATGCGCAGCTCGGCCGCGGTCGCGCCGGCGAGCAGCGCGCAGTAGGCGACGATCGTCGAGGCCACCGCGCCGCCGACCCCGAAGCGGCGGTCGAGCAGCAGGTTCCCCGCCAGGTTCAGCCCGGCCGCCGCCCCCGTGATCAGCGGGGCCAGGGTCGTCCGGCCGGCGACGACCGTCACCCCGCTCATCGGGATGAGGTACAGGCCGTAGAGGAGGTTGCCGACGGCGAGCGCGAACACCCACCTGCCGCCGTCGTAGGACGCCGGGAACGCGACCCGCAGCACGATGACGGCCAGCGGCACGTTGACGATCGCCACGCCGAAGCTGAGCCCGATCTGGCCGCGCACGACCCGGGCCAACGCCTCCGAGCCGGCCCGGGCCGACCCGTACTCCGGCATCAGCGCCCGGTTCGCCTCGGCGATCAGCAGCGCTCCGAACGACGTCAGCTGCACCGCCACCGCGTACCGGCCGAGCGCGTCGAGCGAGGTCGTCGCGGACAGGACCAGCCGGTCGCTCAGGCCCATCACCCAGATGCTCAGGTAGTGCGGGACGAGCGGGAGACTTTCGCGAACGACGGCGGCTCGCACCCGCCGGCGCCCGCGCCGGCGTGGGACGGGGCCGGGCGCCGGGCAGACGAGCACCCCGAGCACCAGCGCCACCAGCCCGGCGACCAGGTCGGACAGGGCCCACCCGAACGCGCCCCAGCCCGGCACGACGACGAACGCGACCCGGGCCAGCGTCTGGGCCAGCAGGATGCCGCAGCCGAGGAGTGCGTAGTTCGCCGCCGACCGGTTGGCCCGCAGTACAGCGTAGGAGTAGGTCGTGCCGGCGGCGGCCAGCGCGCTGCCCAGGATCTCAAGGGCGAGCGTCCCGCCGGCCAGGCCGCGGAAACCGAGGGGCAGGGCCGCCGCGGCGAGCGCGCCGCCGGCGGCGACGGCCCACCGGTGCGAGATCCGGCGCGCCGCCAGCAGATAGCGGGCGAGCTCGTCGCCGCGCAGGCGGTAGTGGGCCCGCACGATCGGGTTCTCCAGGCCGAAGGCCATCAGCGCCACGAGAAAGGTGTTGATCGCCACGAGGACGGAGACCCGGCCGTACTCGGCCGGCGTCATCACCCGGGCCACCACCGGCAGCAGAATGAACCCGCTGGCCTTCTGGACCAGGCCGACGAAGGTGTAGAGAAAGGCGCCTTTCAGGATTCCGGTTCCACCGGCGCTCGGCTTCTTCGTCTTCGGCCGAGGCGGCCCATGCGGTCGGGGCGGGGCGTGCGGGCCGGGCGGGCCCGGCGGGCCCGGCCAGATCGTCGAACCGGCGCGGTGCCGGCCGGCGGAACGCCGATGCATCATGGTCGGTCCGGGTGGCCTAGAGGTCCCTCGCCGCGGCGACCAGATTCTCCCTGAGGGCGTCGACGGCGGGGCGCAGCGCGGCCGCGTCCCGCTCCAGCACCTCAATGAGCGGCCGCAACTGCCCCTCGGCCACGGGGGTGCCCAGCGTGACCTCCTGGTGCGACCGGCCCAGGCTCGCCCAGTAGTCCTCGAACTTGAACCGGGGCTCCCCGACGGCGAACGGCGAGGTCACCAGCCGGGCCGGGATGCCGAGCGAGTGGGCGAGGACCAGCCCGTGCAGCCCGTTCGAGAGCACGAGATCGGACTCGGCGATCAGCTCCACAACCGCGATCGGGTGCAGGCTCGGCTGGATGATGGTGAAGCCGGCCTGCCGCATCCCCTCGACCAGCCGGACGCCCGCCGCCGAGGTGTACATCCGGAAGTGTGGGACGAACGAGCGGCGGAACCGGCGCCGGGGCGCCCCGGTCAGCAGCATCGAGGCCAGGATGCCGGGATCACCGAGCGGCGTGTCGGCGGGCAGCCCTAGGCGGGCGGCCGTCAGCGGGCCCCGGACGGCGAGGATCCGCCGGCTGGCCCCGCTGTCGTTCAGGCCGCTGTCGTTCAGGCCGCCGTCGTTCAGGCCGCCGTGGTTCAGGCCGCCGTCGTTCGGGGCGCCCTCGCCCGGGCCGCCGCCGTGCGAGGTGGCTTCGCCGCGCCGCAGGCCGGTACCCCAGACGGCGGCCTGGCTGTCGGAGGCCAGATAGCGCTCCAGGACCGACCCGATGCTGACCACGTCCGCGTTCGGCAGGCTGCTCCAGCGCACCCGCCGGCCGGTGACCGCCTCCAGGATGTGCCGCGCGAGCTCGTCGCCGAAGTTCGTGAACGGGCGGCCGGGCGGCCGGGAGGTCCGCATCCAGGCCGACCCGCTGCCGCGCATCTCACTGACCACCGACCTCAGCGATCGGCGTGGTGACCACCAATATGCTCTCATCCGGTTTTCTGCTCTCATCCGGTTTTCCTGGACCTCCGCGATAGTGAGTCGACGTTGGTGTAGCGCGCTTTCCGGGCCCGGCCGGCCCGGCTTTCCCGTCCGCGCCGAGCGCGATCCCGACAATCCCGAACACCAGCACGTAGAAAGGTGGGCTGGTGAACACCGTCGCCCCGGGCGACTCGACCACCGCCACCAGGACGGCGGACAGGGCGGCACCGGCCGCGACGAGTTCCGCCGGCCCCGACGACCGCCGGAACCTGCGCCACACCCGCCGGACGATCAGCGCGATCCCGCCCAGGAAGGCGGTGGTGCCCAGCCAGCCCGTCTCCCCGATGATCGCCGGCCAGGTCGAGTCGGTCAGGAACCGGTTCTTGCCCGGAACGTCGGACAGGCCCCAGATCGCCGGGTAGCCGCGGGCCTCGTACTCGGGGCTGTAGTGGCCGGCCGCCGTCCAGGAGCCGAACCGGCCGAAGCCGGCGCCCAGCGGCAGCATCGCGTCGGCGATCCCGATGCTGTCCCGGGTCATGACCGTCCGGGCGGCGGTGTCCCCGTTCGTGAGATAGGTGCCGCGCAGGTCCTGGGCCGAACTGGTGATCATCGGGGTCACCGCGACGGCGAGCAGCGCCAGGCCGAACACGCCGGTGATCAGCGCGCTGACGTGCCTCGCCAGCACCACGATCAGGCAGCCGGCCAGCAGGAACGCCAGGATCTCCTTGCGCCGGAACGTCAGTAGGAGGGTCAGCGCGCAGCAGATCCACAGGGTGACCAACGGCGGCGGCGAGCGGTGCAGGACCAAGTAACACAGCAGCACGGCGCCGCCGTACGCGGTCACTGCGGCCAGGTCCACCGGATGGACGAAGACCCCGGTCAGCGAGGGCAGCCCGAACCGGAGCTGCTCCCCGCCGGTCCCGGAGAACCGGGAGGCGAACGCGGCCGGCCAGAGCGCGTTCAGCGCCGCGGTGGCGACGGCGACGACGATCACGACCAGACCGGCGACGGCCGCCCGGCGCAGGTGCGTGGTCGTCCAGCTCAGCTGGGCCACGGCCCAGCAGAACGCGACCCCCTTGACCGCCAGCCACAGGCCGGACGCGGCGATCGACGGCCGGGCCGACACGACCAGGTCCCCGGCCAGGCCGGCCGCCGCGAACAGGGCGAACGGCGCGAGCGGGAAGGCCGACAGGGGTCGGTCGCCCGAGACCCGGGCCAGCCCGGACAGGACGAACACCGCCACCATCGCGTCGTCGGCCTGGCCGATCGCGCCCACCCCGGTCAGGTGGACCAGGGTCTGCACCGACACGGTGACGATCAGGGTGGCGACGACGAACGCGTGCGGGAAGCGCGCGGCGGCGGCCGAGGCGATCAGGCCGGCGACGGCCAGGGCCACGGTGGTGGCGTCCACGCTCAGTTCCCTCCCGCCCACTCAGTCCAGCGGGATGGCGAGCGGCTGGGCTGGGCTCGTCACGATCCGGGTGTGGCCGGCGGCGGCCAGGTCGGCCATGGTGATCGCGGACGCGTCGACCACCCGCGCGAGACCGCGCCCGCCGAGCACCCGGGCGAGCTCCTCCTGGTGGCCGTCGACGTGTTCGCGCAGGTCGGCCCGCCGGGGCACCAGCACGGGCGAGGCGCCGAGCTCGAGGCAGGTCAGCGCGGTCCCGGCGCCGGCGTGGGAGACGACGGCGTCGGCGCCCCGGACGAGCTCGCGGAACTCGTCCTCGGGGACGTCGCGGCAGGACCGCCCCGGCAGGTCGCCGTAGTCGGCCGGCAGCTGCCAGGTCACGTCGCACTCGGCCGGCAGGATCGCCCGCAGCCGGTCGACCAGCCGGTCGAACCGGAACGCGACCGTGCTGCCCAGGGTGACCAGGACGGTTCGGGGCGGCCGCGGCTCGCCCTCGCCTGGGACGCCGCGGAAGCGGTCGAGCAGCGACCCCGCGTACCGCCATCGCCCACCGGCCCAGCTCTGGTGCTGGGTGTAGAGGGCCACGCCGGGGAGGTGGCTGATCAGCCGGCCCGACACGGACGGGCCGGCCACCCGGGTGACGCTCTCCAGGTAGTGGCAGCGGGCGCCGGCCAGGACCGCCGGCCCCATTGCGGCCAGCGCGAAGGAGGAGCCGGTGGTGACCAGCCGGTCCGGCCGCCGGTCCCGCACGATCCGCCGGGCCCGGGCGGCGTTGCGCGCCACCGCGGCGGCGTCCCGGCTGCGGTGGCGCTCAAGGTGTTCCACGTCCTGGCCGGCCAGCAGGCGGCGGCTCTGCGGGGTGTCGGCGGTCACCCAGAACACCTCGCCCAGCGCCGGCAGCGCCTCGACGAGCAACATCAGCTGCGTGAGATGGCCGCCGTTGTTGGCGACAAGCATCGTCAGCACCGGTTCGCCACCTGTTCCGTCGGCCCTCGTCCCGCGCGCCCCCCGCGTTGCGCGCTCGGGACGGCGGCCGGCGGATTGGCGGCCGGCGGGACGGCGGGCGGCGGGACGGCGGGCGGGTGGCGGTAGAACTCGGCCAGTCGCTGCGCGGCCGCCCCGCCGCTGAGGTCGGCGGCCCGCGCCCGCGCCCGGCCGGCCAGTGCCGCGCGGGCGCCCGGATCGGTCGCCGCGGCCACCAGGGCGTCCGCGAGCCCGGTGGCGTCACCGACCGGCGCGAGCAGCGCGGCGCCGTCGGCCGCCCCCCGGATCGACGGGATGTCCGAGGCCACGACGGCCAGCCCCGCCGACATCGCCTCGAGCAGGGCCATCGGCATCCCCTCCGAGCGGGAGGGCAGCACGAAGACCGTCGCGCGGGACAGGTAGCCGGCGACCGCGGCCGGGGTCTGCCGCCCGGCCAGCTCCACACCGGCCAGGCCGGCCGCGCGCCGGGTCAGCTCCGAATCCAACCGGGCGCCCAGCAGCGTCAGGACGCCGCCGGTCTCCCGGGCGACCCGGGGCCAGGCGTCGAGGAGGACGTCGATCCCCTTGCGCCGCGACAGCTCGCCGACGAACAGGAAGCGCGCGCCGCCGGCCGCGCGGCCGCAGGGCTCCGGACCGGGCTCCGGACCGGGCTCCGGACCGGGCTCCGGACCGGCCGCCGGACCGGGCACGCGCGCCGCGGCGGCGAGCCGGGGGGGCGGGGCCGGATTGGGGAGCCGAAACAGCCGCTCGGGTCCGACGACGGCGGCCAGGGCCGCCTCGACCTGGGAGTTGAGGACGGCGACCGCCCGGGCGGGCCGCAGCGCCCAGGCGACCAGCCGCGCTCGGGTCGCGCAGTCCCGCTCGATCGAGCTGCCGTGGACGGTGACGAAGACCTCGCAGCCGGCGCGCCGGGCGGCCCGGGCGGCCATCCCGTCGCGGACGAGGGAGAACCGGTGGGACAGGTGGACGTGGACCCGCTCGTGGCCGCGGGCGGTCCAGCGCACGCGGGCCAGCGCCCGCGGCTCGAGCGGGGCCGCGAGACGGAGCAGGGTCGCGAGGCGCCGCGGGAAAGGGGCCCGCGCGCCGTCGCCGTCGCCGCCGGACCGGTAGGTGACCAGGAAGCGGGAGTCGGCCAGGCCGTCCGCGAGCCCGGCTCCGGTCGCGGCCGCCCGCCCGGTCGGGGCGGCGGTCGGGGCCGCGGCCGCGGTGGCGGTCGGGGCCGCGGTGGCGGTCGGGGCCGCGGTCGCGGTGGCGGTCGGGGCCGCGGTGGCGGCCGGGGCGGCGGTCGCGGCGATCGCCCGGTACGCGCGCAGCACCGACGCGATCCCGCCGGCCTCGTCCACGTGCAGCGCCACGTGGAGCACGCCGGCTCGGGGCCGGGCCGGCGGCAGCCCCAGCCACCTGGGCCGCGTGAGCGGCATCAGCTTCGCCCCGCCCACGTCTCCCGGCCCGCCGGCGCGGCCGCGGCGGCGGCCCCCGCCGGGACCGGCGCGGGGTCCGGGCGGCGCTGGCTGGCCAGGCGGCGCGGGCTCCCCCAGCCGGGCACCGCGTGCTGGGCCACGATGTCGCGCAGGCTGCGCACGAACTCCTCCGGCGCCCAGCGCGCGGCGTGCGCGCGGATGTCGTCGCGCTCCCACCGGGCCTGGCGGAACCGCCCGACGGCGTCCTCGATCGCCGCCGGTGTGGGCTCGTCGACGAAGACCCCGGAGCGCCCGGGTTCCGTCGTGTCGAGATACCCGCCGCGCCGCAGGACGATCGCGGGCGTGCCGAAGGCGTAGGCCTCGATCGGGGTGAGGCCGAAGTCCTCATGGGACACGGCGACCAACGCGTCGGCCTCGGCGTAGAGCCAGCGCAGCTGGGCGTCGGAGATGCCCTCGAACGCCGTGACGCGGTCGGTCCACTTGCCGTTGACCTTCGGCGCCAGGCCGCCCACCACCACGAGTCGCTCGGCCGGCATCCGCTCGACCGCCTCGGCCAGCGCGACGCTGTTCTTGTAGCCCCGCCGGCGTCCCACGGTGAGCAGGAAGCCTGGTTCGAGGGACGGGATCGGCTCCCGCGGGCCACGCGGGTCGAGCGAGACCGGCGGCGGGAGGACGGTGGCCGCCAGGCCGTACGCACTGTGGACACGGGCCCGGACCGTGCTGCTGTTCGTCAGGTATCGCGCGGCCCCGGCGGCGGCCCGCTGGTCCCAGTGGCGGAACACCGGGGCGCACAGGCGCGCGAGGGCTTTCAGCCGGGAGTGGCTCTGGAAGTAGTCGTCGATCTGGTAGATCCAGCGCGGTGGATTGTGGCAGTAGACGATCTTCGGCGCGGTGGTCCGGATGCCGTGGGCGAAGACGCTGCTGGAGCACAGCACGACGTCCACGTCCGAGATCTCGAGGCCGCCGAACACCAGCGGCAGGAGCGGGAGGGCGCGGCGCGGATCCCGCTGGAACATCCCGAACCGGTTCAACCAGGTCGCTTCGACGTCATAGTTCCGGAACTCGGGGAAGGTCCCCGCCGGGTCGTAGACACTCGTGATGACTCGGGCAGAGGGAAAGGCCCGGAGCATCGCGAGGACTACTCGCTCGGCCCCACCGCGCTGGGTGAGGAAATCATGCACGATGGCCACCCGGAGGTCCGCCGCCGTCGTTCGGTGGCCTCCGGCCTCATGAAGATCGAATATTTCTCCAGTGTTTCCGTCAATCGAAATGTCTCGGCGGCCTGGTCGGCCACTTGTTGATGCCTGCTGTGACATGATCTTCAAGCTTCCCGAAAGTCGGTTCGATCAGGTCTGGCTGGACAGCGAGGCTGGCGATGTTTTCAGGCGCGCAGCCGTGTCACCGATGGTGCGCGGTGCCACTCGGCGGACACCCCGGGAGATCCGCCGGAAGAATAGAAAACAAAGGATTACGGCGGCGACCATACCAGGGTTGAACACCCGGGCTGGCCGGCCGGAATCAGCGCCGGTGACGCGTATTCCGATGTCTAGATAATCCATCGGTGCTGAATTATTGGTTTTATTCGAGCAAGGATTGGCGACCGGGCATCGCCGCTGTTCACAGGGGTCACCGGACGGGCCGGCGGCGTCGGTCGGACCCACTCGAGCGACGTGGCGGTGAGGTTCCCAGCGACCGCGATCGCGTTCGCCTGTCGCTGTCGCCACCGACCGGGCGGCCGCGCGGCCGCCCGCCCGCGACGCCGGGATCCGGCGCTGTTCACACCGGCTCAGGACGGCCCGGGTAGGTTCCGCGCGGACCGGGCGCGGGCGGTTGGCCGGACGCCGGAGTGATCGCCGATCGCGCCGCGACCAGCCGAGCCGCGCCCCTCGTTGCCGCCAGCTTGATATTTCTGTCGCCGAAACTTGAGGTTCTATTGTTTTCGAAACACGCCGGTTCGGCGCGCCGCCGCTCCGGGGACCACGGCGGGAGCACATCGTCCGGGCGCGGCGCCGGTGCTCTGGAATGGCCGGTGACCTGGAATGATCGTGGGTTGTGACCGATGCCGCCGCGTCCCAGAACGCCACCCCGGCCGAAACCGTGGCCGCGACCGTGGCCGAGAACCTGGCCGAGGACCAGGCCGAGAACCTGGCCGCCGACCGGATCACGGGTGTCACCCGAATCCCGGCCGGCGCCCGGATCTACGTCGCCGGACATCGCGGCCTGGTCGGCGGCGCCGTTCATCGCCGGCTCGAGGCCGCGGGGTACGAGGTCGTGGTGCGCACGAGCGCCGAACTCGACCTGCGGGACACCGAGGCGACCGGGCGTTTCCTGCGCGACGCGCGGCCCGACCACGTCGTGCTCGCGGCGGCGCGGGTCGGCGGGATCATGGCGAATGCCGCCGCGCCGGTCCAGTTCCTCGAGGACAACCTGCGGATCCAGCTGAACGTGATCTCCGCCGCGCATGCCGCCGGCGTCGAGCGGCTGCTGTTCCTCGGCTCGAGCGCCGTCTACCCGAAGCTCGCCCCGCAGCCGATCCGGGAGGAGGCGCTGCTCACCGGCCCGCTGGAGCCGACGAACGAGGCCTACGCCATTGCCAAGATCGCTGGCATGACCCAGATCCGGTCGTACCGCCAGCAGTACGGGCGCCGGTACGTCACCGCGATGCCGACCAACGTCTACGGCCCGGGCGACACCTTCGACCCGGCCCGCTCGCACGTCCTGGCCGCGCTGCTGCGGCGCGCGCACGAGGCCCGGGAACGCGGCGACGCCACCCTCACCGTCTGGGGCACCGGCACTCCGCGCCGCGAGTTCATCCACGTCGACGACCTGGCCGACGCCTGCCTCGCCATTCTCGCCGACTACGACGATCCGGCGCCGATCAACGTCGGCACCGGCGTCGACCTCAGTATCCGCGAGCTGGCCGAGACCATCGCCGACGTCGTCGGTTTCCGGGGGGAGATCGCGTTCGACTCGAGCCGGCCGGACGGGACGCCGCGCAAGCTGCTCGACATCAGCCGGCTGGCGGCGCTGGGCTGGCGAGGGCGCATCCCACTGCGCGAGGGGATCGCCGCCACCTACGAGTGGTGGCGGCGCGCCGAGGCCACAGCCGCGGCCTCAGTTCAGACCAGGCCGTCCAGGACGGCATAGCCGCCGGCCTGGTCCGCAACGCTCGGCTCGGCCGCGTGGGCGGCGAGGATCAGGTCAGCGACCTCCCGGAAGGCGCCGCGCCCGCCCGCCGCCTGGGTCCGGTGGTGGACGAGGTCGATGACGGCGGTCATGGCGTCGGCCGGCGCGGCCGCGAACCCGACGTGCGCCAGCAGTTCGCCGTCCTGGACGTCGTCGCCGATGTAGGCGACCTCCGCCAGCGAGAGAGCGCGCTCACGGCAGATCCGGCGCACCTCGGCCAGCTTGTTCACCGACCCCATGACCAGGATGTCGGCCTTCATCTTGGCCGCGCGGGCGCTGATCTGCGGGCCGCGTTCGGCGGTGACCAGCCCGGTGAGGATCCCCGCCCGGCGCAGCAGCTCGAATCCCTTGCTGTCACGCGCGTTGTACGTCTTCGACTCCCCGCCGTCCGCGCCGCACATGATCCCGTTGTCGGTCAGGACACCGTCGACACCGGCCAGCACCATCCGGATTCCGTGTATCGGCAGCTGGTCGTGTTCGGTGCCGGCGATGAACCGGCGGCGCAGCAACGTCTCCGCCACGGCCACGTCGTCGGGCCCGAAGATCTCCGTGTAGCTGTCGGCCGGCATTTCGTAGAGACCAGTCCGGCCGCTGACCCGGGCCCGGGCGGCCAACAGGAACTCCCGGGCCGTTATGTACAGCGCCCCGTTCTCCACCAGATGCCCGGGAAACTCGGACCAGTGCGGGCGCTGGGCGGGATCGTAGTCCGTGCACACGGCCCCCACCGGGCCGTCGGCCCAGACGAATCTCCGCTGCCGGACCACGCTGAGCACGCTGTCGTAGCCTCGCCGGTAGAGCTGGTAGGCCCCGTCGACGTCGGCCGACCGCAGGAACGGATTCGCCGGCCCGACCACGGCGACGTCGGTGGCCACCCGCCCCAGCGGCGAGCCGAGGAAGTCCAGCACCGCTCGATCGGTGGACGCGGCGGCGCCTGTGGTCGAGGGCTGGTGCAGGAACACCCGGTCCCGCCAGGCCGGTCGGCCGGCCAGGTGGGCGGACACGGCCGGATCGGTGGTCGAGACGACCACCCAGGCCACGCTGGCGGCCCGCAGCGACGCCTCGACCCCCCAGTCCAGCAGCGGCCGGCCCGCGATCACCCGGAGGGCGTCCGCCGCCGCGCCGCCCGGACCCGGGATGACCGGGACGACGACCGTGAGCGAGGCCGTCACGACGCCCACCCGGGTGAACGAGCCGGCGGACGGGCCAGCCGGCGGGCCAGCGGTCTGGCCGCCCGCCCGAAGCGACCGGGAGAATGGGCGGAGCCCCCGGTCGCGGAGGGCGGCGGGTTGGCCACCCGCCCGAAGCGACCGGGAGAATGGGCGGAGCCCCCGGTCGCGGAGGGCGGCGGGTTGGCCGAGTGGGTCATGACGGTGACGGCGGTCAATCCGCGCCTCCCGACTCGAGACATCGACGCTCCGGGCATCCGCATCCGCATCAGCGGCGTCGGACAAAATAGATAGCACAGTCACGCGACGACCGAGGGCACCGCCTGATTGCTCTCAATAAACACCCGGATAACGACAGCTCGCTTGGTGAATGTCGCCGCCGCCCGGTTCCTTCTCCACCCGCAACCGCTGAATCCGGGCGAGTCGACCCGTGGAACGGTCGAGTTCGACGACCAACACGCCGTGGAATTACAGTGACGCGTACGCCTATTCGGTATCGTGAGCGGTCGCGCCTCTTTAGGCAATCCGCGTCGGGACACAGGGGGACCACTGGTGGAGTTGGCGGACTATCTTCGCGCCCTGCGGAAGAGCTGGCCGCATGTACTGGCCGTGGCCGTGCTGGCGGTCGTCCTCGCCATTGTTGTGACCGCCCGCTCCACCCGCATCTATACGTCTTCGGTAACTCTTTTTGTGTCGACCGCGGGGTCGGCGGAAAGCGTCTCCGCCCTCTACGACGGCGGGCTGGCCGCCCAGCAACGGGTGCGCTCCTATGCTGACCTGGTCGCCAGCGACCGGGTCGCGGCCGAGGTCATCGACCGCCTGCACCTGCCCGACGCCCCGGGTGAGCTCGCCGGGCGGATCAGCGGGCACGCGGTCTCCGACACCGTCCTGCTGCGGGTGTCGGTCCGCGACCGCGACCCCGTTGCGGCCCAGCGGATCGCGAACGAGGTCGGCACCGTCTTCACCACCGAGATCGCCCGGGTCGAGGCGCCGACCAGCCTGGTCACCGCCGCCGCGGGCGGGCTGCCCGGCGGCCCGGCCCTGGCGCCCGCCTCACCCGTGCGCGTGTCGGTCTGGGAGGCGGCGAAGCGCCCCGGGCACGCGATCTCCCCGAAGGCCGGCAAGAACATCGCGCTCGGGCTGCTGGCCGGCCTCGCGCTCGGCATCTGCCTGGCCGTGGTCCGCTTCCGGCTGGACACGAGCGTGAAACGGGCCGGCGACGTCGCCGCGGCGGCCGACCTGCCGACGATCGGGGCCATCGCCTACGACCGCGCGACCCGAGGCCAGTCGCTGACCGTCGTCGACCGCCCGCGCCTGCCGCGGGCCGAGGCGTTCCGCCAGCTGCGCACGAACCTCCAGTTCGTCGCGGTCGACACCCGACCCCAGCTGATCACGATCACCAGCTGCCGGCCCAACGACGGCAAGACCACGACGGCCCTCAACCTCGCCGCCGTGCTGGCCCAGTCCGGGTCCCGGGTGCTGGCTGTGGAGGCCGACCTGCGCCGGCCGTCGTTCGGCTCCTACCTCGGCATCGAGGCGGCCGCCGGCCTGACCTCGGTCCTCGCCGGCCAGGCCGGGCCCCGGGAGGTCATGCAGCCGATCGCCAAGGGTCAGGTGCTGGCCATCGCCTCCGGGCGCGTTCCGCCCAACCCGAGTGAGCTCCTCGGTTCGCGCGCCATGGCCGACCTGCTGACCGAGCTCCGGGGCGAGTTCGACCATGTGATCATCGACGCACCGCCGATCCTGGCCGTCACCGACGCGGCGGTGCTCTCGACGCTGACCGACGGCACGATCCTTATCGCCCGGGCCGGCCGGACCCGCCGGGCCGACCTCGCCCAGGCCCGGACGTTGCTGCGCAACGTCGACGCGTCCATTCTCGGCGTCGTCCTGAACATGGTGCCGACCAAGGGGCCGGACGCCTATGCGTACGCGGGCGGATACGCCCCGCGCGGCGGCCAACATCTGGCCCGACCGGCCCGGATCAGGCCTGGACGCCGGTGGCGGGTCGGCCTGGCGGGCCTCGAGCCCGCGCTGGCCGGCGCGGGCGGGGAGACGGCGCCGGACCTGGTCGACGAGCCCGACGAGGGCCGGCGCGACACCCATGCGGATCTGGACCCGATCGGGCTGGCCACGGCCGGGCCCGGCCCCGTGGCTACCAGCCCCGTGGCTACCGGTCCCGTGGCTACCGGTCCCGTGGCCACCAGCCCGGCGGCCGCCGGTAGCGCGGCGGCCCGTCCGGCGGTGCCCAGCCTGATGGGGCCCAGCCCGCTCGGGCCGGCTCCCCTCGGGCCCACTCCCCTCGGTCCTACTCCCCTTGGGCCCGGCGCGGCGAACGGTGCCGGCGGACCGCATTGGAACGGCGCAGGCGGCGCCTGGACGTCAGAGGGCGGGCTGCTCCGGCCCAGCACCGGGCCGGCGGCACCTGGCGGCGGCGCCGAGCTCTGACGCGGGTCGATGGGCGCCGGCCTCCCGGCGCCGCCGGTTGAGGACGGTGGCCAGGGCGGTCACCAACGGCTCGCGCTCGATGAGGTCTGCGCCGCCGGGCAGCCATTCGACCGCGACCGGGCCGATGAGCAGGTCGCGCCAGGCGAACGGGACATCCGGGCGACCAGCCGGGGCGTCCTCGGCCGGGGCGAGGCCGGTCGGGACGAGTGCGTCCGGCGCGGCGCTGCCGCCCGGTCCGAGCAGGACGACCGGACCGCCGTAGCGGAGCATCCGGTACAGGCTGGTAGCGATGACGCCGCGCTCGGCGAACGCGCCGACGTGCTCGTCGCGGCCGTAGCTGACCAGGCCGGCCAGCGACAGCGCGGCCGTACGGCGCAGGTAGCCGCGAGCGCCGGCCGCTTCGGCCGGCATCAGCGCGGCCAGCGCCGCGGCGCCCAGCCGGGTGGCCGGGCCGGCGGCCGCCGCGGCGCGCGCGACCGGGTCCGGCGGATCGACGGCGACCAGCGCCAGCTCGGCCACCGTCTCGCCCGCCGAGACCAGCCGCTGCGCCATCTCGTAGGCAACCAGGCCACCGAAGCCCACCCCGAGCAGGCGATACGGGCCGGCTGGCTGGATCGCCCGCAGGTCGCCCAGATGGCGGCGGGCATGCGCCTCGACGGTCAGGTCGGGGGCGCCCCGCCGCTCGATCCCGCTGGCCTGGAAGCCGTAGACCGCGCCGGGACCCCGCAGGAGCCGGGCCAGCGGCAGAAGCTCGATCGCCAGCTGCCCGATGTCGGTCACGCAGAACAGGGGCGCCTCGTCCAGCCCGTCCGTCGCCGGCAGCCCAGCCGCGTCAGCCAGCCCAGCCCCGTCAGCCGGGCTGGACCGGTCAGCCGGGCGCAGCGTCACGCAGGTGGGACGAGCCTCGTTCGCCCGCTCGCCGGACGCCGGCGGGCCGTCGTCGACACCGGCGACACCGGTCAGCCGGGCCGCGAACGCGGCGACGTTCGGCGCCTCGGCCACGTCGGCCGTGGACATCCGCCGGCCGGGCAGGGCGTCCGCGCCGCGCACGATCTCCCGGGCCACCTCGGCATCCCCGCCGAGGCTGAGGAAGTCATCGAAAATCCCGATGTCGGTGAGTCCGAACGCCCGCTCCCAGATCGCGAGCACCGCCGCCTCCCGGTCGGACCGGGGTGGTGCGTGGGCGGCCCGCGGGCGGGGGGCCGGCTCGGGCAGCGCCGCGCGGTCGATCTTCCCGCGTTCGGTGCGGGGCAGCTCGGCCAGGACGATGACGGTCGCGGGCACCATCCACCCCGGCAGGCGTTCGCGCAGGTGGCGGCGCAGCGTCACCGGGCTGGGAACGCCCCGGCCGGACCCGGCGCCCAGCCCCGGGTCCACCGCCGAGCCCACGGCCGTGGCCCCGGTGGCCCCGGCGGCCAGCGCGCCGACCCCGACGTAGGCGACGAGCCGGGTCGCCGCGCGCCCGGCCCGATGCCCGACGACGACCGCCTCCCGCACCCCGGGCAGCTGCGTCAGGACGTGCGCGATCTCGTCCGGTTCGACCAGGTGGCCACCGACGGCCACCGCGGTGTCCAACCGGCCCAGCAGCTCCAGTGAACCGCCGGGGCCGAGCCGGCCCCGGTCCCCGGTGCGGTAGGTCCGCTCGCCTGCGTCGGTCCGGCCGAACCGGGCCGCGGTCCGGCCGTCGGCCCGCAGGTAGCCGTCGGCCAGGAACCGACTGACGATCACGACCTCGCCGGCGGCGCCGGCGGCCACCGCGCGGCCGTCCTCGCCGCGGATCTCCACCGTCTTCGGCTCCACCGGCGGACCGGCCGGCAGCGGGCCGTCGGTGGGCAGCGGGTCCGACCCGGCGATGACGTTGAAGGCGATCGTGCCGGCCTCGGACGCGCCGGTCCAGTTGACGTAGGTGGCGCTCGGGGTGAGATGCCGGCGTAGCGAGGCCAGCTCCGTGCCGGCCAGCGGCTCCGAACAGGTCGATACCAGGCGTGGCGTGTCGAGGACGGCACCGTCCGGCATCGCCCGCACCATCGCCCGCAGCATCGTGGGCGTCGTGTGCAGGGTCGTGATCCGTTCCGCGGCCAGCCAGTCCAGGAGCGCGGCCGCGCCGCGCACCCGCGGGTCGAACAGGTGCAGCGCCGCCCCGGTCGCCAGGCCCCAGGCGACCACGCTCAGCCCGGCCGAGAACGAGTACGGCAGCACCAGGCCGATCCGGTCGGCCGGGCCCAGGCCCATCACCGCGGCGCCCGTCCACGCCTCGCACATGATCATCCGATGGGCCCAGCGGACGCCCTTGGGCTGGCCGCTGGAGCCGGAGGTGAAGAAGACAGCCGCGAGGTCGGAGCCGGCGGTCGGGGCCGCCGCCACGGTGACCGGGTCGGCGGGCGGCCCGGCAGGCGCGGGGATCTCGTCGGCGGCGCCGATGCGCACGACGGGGATCTCCCGGCTGGATCGCCCGTTCAGCGCGGGAATGACCACCTGATGCGACGCATCCGTCACGATGATCGCCGGAGCCGCCAGCTCCACCATGGTGGCCAGCCGCGCGGCCGGTTGGAGCAGGTCGAGCTGGGCCACCGGCCGGCCGGCCTTCATGGCCGCGACGAGGGCGATCAGGCCGAGCTCGTCGTGGCCGAGCGCCGTGACGACCGGCTCGGTTCCCGGGCCGACCGCGCGCAGGAGCCGGCCGGCCAGAACATCGGAGCGCGAATCGAGCTCCGCGTAGGAAACAACATGGCCGTCGCGAACGATTGCCGGACTTCCTGGCGTCGCTGCCACGAACTCGCGAAGACGGCTGACCAGCGAAACGTCCTCGTATGAGGCGTCGATCGGCCGAGGGAACCTGGTCAACGAACCGTCAACGCCCGAGGCCGCCATACGTTCCGGTGCCTCCCATGCGCTTCGCCGCCGGGGTCGATCGTAGTGGGGGTTCGTCGTGTCTCGCGATTAGGGCGAACCCCGACGAACGCGACGGGACCGGAGCGTCCCGGCGGGCCCGCCCTGAGTCGCTCCGACCAGCCCCACAGGCGGCGGCCAGCCGCCGGAGCAGCCCGAACATGAAGAAAGGCGAGTTCCGAAGCCACGCCTCGGCACTCGCCTCAAGATCAAACCGTTGTGGTGGGCGAGGGGGGAGTTGAACCCCCACGTCCGTAAGGACACACGGACCTGAACCGTGCGCGTCTGCCATTCCGCCACTCGCCCTTGCTGCAAGTATCACGCTATCACGGGTGGTCGGGTAGCTGACGAGTAGGTCAGGCCGCCCACGGGGCATACGATCTCAGGGAGCGGGAGGAGGGAGGTCGCGCGATGGGGGTACTGCAGCGCTTCGAGCGGCGCCTCGGCGGCCTCGTCGAGGGGGCGTTCGCGAAGGTCTTCAAGGGCGGCGTCGAGCCGGTCGAGATCGCGGGCGCGCTGGCCCGCGAGACCGACGACCGCCGCCGCTCGGTCGGGCAGAACCGCGTCCTGGTCCCGAACGAGTTCGCGGTGGAGCTGGCCAGCGGCGACTACGCCCGCCTGTCCCCCTACCTGCGCGCCCTGTCGGACGAACTCGCCGAGATGGTCCGCGAGCACGCCACCGAGCAGCGATACACCTTCGGCGGGCCGGTCAGCGTGCGCCTCGCCGAGGCCGAGGACCTCGACGTCGGGGTGTTCCGGATCCGCAGCTCGGTCGCGGCCGCCGCCGACGTCGGCGGCCCACCCAGCCGCCGTTCATCGGCGCCGCCCCGGCCCGGTGCTCCCCGCCTCGTCATCACGACCAAGGGCCCGGACGGCCGGCCGCTGGGCCCGGACCGCGAGTTCCCGCTCGACGTCGACACAGCCGTCATCGGCCGCAGCGTCGAGTGTGAGATCCGGCTCAACGACACCGGTGTCTCCCGCCACCACGGCGAGGTCCGCCGCCTGCCCGACGGGCAGTTCCTCTATGTCGACCGGGGCTCCACGAACGGCAGCATCGTCAACGGCCGGCCGGCGACGCAGGTGCGGCTACTGGACGGCGACCGCATCGAGCTCGGCGCCTCGACACTGACCTTCCGCCGGGAGGACGCCCGCGCCGGAGCCGGCGGCCGGTCCCGCCAGCCGCCGGCGGCCGACGGCGCCGGCCGGGCCGAGCCGCGCGGCGATGCCGGCCCGTCGGGCTGGTCGGAGGCCGGCCAGGCCGGCGGACGGGGGTCGCGACCCCGGGGCGGGGTGCCCGCCGCCGCCCGGCGGGGCGAACCCGGCACCCCAGAGCGGCCGGGTTCGGACCGCGGCGGGGCGGGCCGCTATGGTTCTGCCGGTGGTGACCGAGCGGCGGGGTACGGACGTGACGCGCCCTATGGCCGTGACGCGCCCTATGGCCGTGACCGGGGCGGTTACGACAGCGGTCCGTTCGGCGACTCCGGCACGGGTCCGGGCTTCGACAGCGAGGAGCCGTACGACGGTCCCACCTACGTCGAACCGTCCGGGCGCCGGGATCGCCCCGGGCCCGGCGGCGGCGACCGCGACGGCTGGGGCCGGGCCGGCTATGACGACAGGCGGGTCCGCGACGACGGGCGGGGCCACCGTCGCCAGGGCGACGACCTCGACGAGCTCTACGACGCCGAGACCCGCCTGCCCGGCGCGTCCCGGTCCCGCGGCCGGGCGACCGACGGGCGCGGCCGCTCGGGTGACGGCCACGGCTGGTAGGACGTGAACAGCTCAGCGCCGACCGATCTGACGCTGCTCATCGTCAAGATCGGGTTTCTGGCCCTACTCTGGGGATTCGTCCTCGTCGCGATCGCGGCCGTCCGGACAGACATGTTCGGGCCGTCCCGGCGGCAGCAACGCCGGGGTGGCGCGGGCGCGCAGGCGGCCCGCGGCGGGGTCGCCGCTCCACCACGGCCCGCGCAACCCCGACCGGCTCCGGCACGACCCCCGCGCCGCGCTCCCACACCAAGCAAACTACTCGTGACCAAAGGGCCACTCGTAGGCACTGAGATACCACTGACCGGGGCTCCTATCACCATTGGGCGGGCTCCCGACTCAATCCTTGTCCTGGATGATGACTTCGCCTCGGCGCGGCATGCGAGACTCGTCCCACATGACGGCCAGTGGATGATCGAAGATCTCGGTTCGACCAATGGTACGTACCTCGACCGTACGAAGGTGACGACTCCCATGCCGGTATCAATCGGGGCGCCGGTGCGGATCGGCAAGACGGTTCTGGAGCTTCACCGGTGACGCTACGCCTCCGATACGCCATCCGCTCCGACGTCGGGTACGTCCGCGAGGGCAATGAAGACTCGGCCTACGCCGGTTCCCACCTGCTGGTGGTGGCCGACGGCATGGGCGGCCACGCCGCCGGCGAGGTCGCGAGCTCGACCGTGATCGGCCGGTTGGCCGAGCTCGAGGGAGCCGCACTGATCACCACCGGGGGCGGCGCCGGCCCCGACGTGATCGAGTCGCTGCGCCAGGCGATGCGCGAGGCCAACGGCCGGCTGCGCCAGATGACCCGCGAGAACGAGGTCCTCGAGGGCATGGGGACGACGGTCACCGCGCTGCTGAGCTCGGGCTCCCGGCTCGGCCTGCTGCACGTCGGCGACTCGCGGGCCTACCGGCTGCGGGGCGGCGAGCTGCGCCAGGTGACCCACGACCACACGCTGGTCCAGGATCTGGTCGACCAGGGCCGCATCACGCTCGAACAGGCCAATCACCATCCGCAGCGGTCCCTGCTCATGCGGGCGCTGGACGGCCGGGAGGTGGAGCCCGACCTCGAGCTGATCGACGCCCAGCCGGGCGACCGGTTCCTGCTCTGCAGCGACGGCCTGTCCAGCGTCGTCACCGTCGAGAACATCCGGCCCGCGCTCGAGACGCGCACGCCCCAGGAGGCGGTCGACCGGCTGGTCGAGCTGGCCCTGGCCGGCGGCGGGCCGGACAACATCACCGTCGTGGTGGCCGACGTGACCGAGGACGGCGGGCCGCCCGAGCGTCCGCTGGTCGCCGGCGCCGCCGCCGAGAAGCGGGTCGTGCCCGGGGCGGACCCGGCCCGGACCGGCCCGCATCCCAGCAACGGTGAGCGCGAGTCACCGGCGGCCAAGGGTGCCCGGCTCGGCCGGGGCGAGCCGGGCCGGCCGGTCGACGGCTATCCGACCGGGGACTACCCGACCGCGGGCGGCGGCGCGAGCGGACAGTACCCGGACGACTACCAGAACAGCGACATGACCTACCGGGACGCGCCGACGATGCCGACCGGGCGGCCGCACTCGCAGTTCCAGGACGGCGGCCAGTACCAGGACGCGGGGCAGTTCTCGGAGGCGGGGCAGTCCCGGGACGCGGAGCACACGCAGGTCGGCCTGGCCACTCCCAAGCTCGCCCGCGACGAGGACGACCAGGACGACTTCGACCTGTCCCCGGCGGCCGGCGGGCCACCGCCGCGCCGCTCCCGGCTACCAGTGATCGCCGGCCTGGTGGCGCTCGTCCTGATCGTCCTGATCGCGATCTTCGGCTGGTCGTACAAGAACAAGCAGTACTACGTCGGGCAGGCCGACGGTCACCTGGCTGTCTACCGCGGCCTGAGCGCGAGCATTCCCCTGATCCACCTGCACAATAACGTCCAGGACGAGCCGTCCGTGACGATGGACGAACTGCGGGCGGCGGCTCCGAACAACGACCAGATCAAGGACATTCTCGACCAGATCAACGGCGGGGGCATCGCGCAGAGCAGCAAGGCGGAGGCGGACGCGTACGTGAAAAACGTCAGATCGATGCTGGACAGGGCGAACACGCCGACCACCTCGAGGCCCGGCACCACACCCTCGGCTAGCCCGACGCCCGCCAGCCCGAGAGCCAGCACCGCCCCACCCAAGGGCGGCACCGCTCAGAAAGGAATCCCCACAATAGGGGCACAGTGCGCAGCCCACCCGACCCCGGCCTGCGTGACGGGAAGGTAGGCCGCCGCCATGAGCAGCGTCCTTCCTCCGCTGCGGGGGCGGCCGATCGACCTGACGTCGACCTTCGCCGCGTTCCGGCTCGACCCGGGCACCGAACTACCGCCGTACCGCAACCGCGAGCTGATGCTGCTCATCGGCTCGGGAGTGCTGGCCACGGCCGCACTAGCCGCGCTTACCATCTCCCGGTCCGGGACGGTCAAGCCGACCGTGTTCACCTACGGGCTGCTGTTCAGCCTGCTGTGGGTGCTGGCGCATCTGGCGGTCCGCCGCTTCGCGCCGGCCGCCGACCCGATCATCCTGCCGGTGGCCGCCGCGCTCAACGGCATCGGGCTCGTCGTCATCTACCGCATCGACCTCTACGAGCAGGACCTCAACCGGCAGAAGAAGATCGCGCCGCCGCCGTCGCTGGCCGAGAAGCAGCTCGTGTGGACGCTGATCGCCCTCGTCGTGTTCGTACTGGTCCTGGCCATGATCCGGGACCACAAGGCGCTCGCCGGCTACACCTACACCGCCGGACTGGTCGGCCTGGTCTGCCTGATGCTCCCGGTGCTCCCGGTCATCGGCCTGCCGATCAACGGATCCCGGATCTGGATCAAGCTCGGCCCGATCACCTTCCAGCCCAGCGAGGTCGCGAAGATCATTCTGCTGGTGTTCTTCGCCGGTTACCTGGTGGAGAAGCGAGAGGTCCTCTCGGTCGTCTCCCGGTCGTTCCTCGGGCTGCGCCTGCCGCGCGCCCGTGACCTCGGCCCGGTGCTCCTCGCCTGGCTGGCCAGCCTGCTCGTCCTCGTCTTCGAGAGCGACCTCGGCTCGTCGCTGCTGTTCTTCGGGATGTTCCTGGTCGTCCTGTACGTGGCGACCGAGCGGGTCGAGTGGGTCGTCATCGGCGTGACGCTGTTCCTGCTGGGCGCCTTCACCGCCTACAAGACGGTCGGCCACGTCCGGCCCCGGGTGGACGCCTGGCTGCACGCGTTCGACGGGAACAACCCGACCCACGGCGCCTACCAGCTCACCCAGAGCCTGTACGACTTCGGCGCCGGCGGCATCACCGGGACGGGCCTGGGCCAGGGCACCAGCCGGCTGTGGCAGTTCCCCGCCGCCTACAGCGACTTCATCATGAGCGAGATCGGCATGGAGCTCGGCCTGACCGGGGTCATGGCCGTCCTGGTGCTGTACGGCATCGTCGTGATGCGCGGCATGCGCGCGGCCATCAGCGCCAAGGACGCCTTCGGCAAGTTGCTGGCCACAGGGCTCGCCGCGTCGATCGCGCTCCAGGTCTTCGTCCAGGTCGGCGGGGTGACGCGGCTGATCCCGCTGACCGGCCTGACCCTGCCGTTCGTCTCGGCCGGAGGATCGTCCATCGTGGCCAACGCGGCCATCATCGCCTTGCTGCTGCGGATCAGCGACGCCTACCGCCGGCCGGCACCGATGCCGGCGACCGGACCGCTGTTCGACCCGAACGCGGTGGCCGAAAGCCCGACCACGGTGGTGCAGACCGGGTGAACCGTCCTATCCGCCGAGTCGCCGTGGTCTGCCTGGTACTGTTCCTCGCGTTGCTCGTCAACGCGAACTGGGTCCAGGTCGGGCAGGCCCACAAGCTGGCCGACTCGCCGAACAACCTGCATCCCCAGCAACAGGCCCTCGAACGCGAGCGGGGATCGATCATCGCCGGCACCCAGACCATCGCCTCCAGCGTGGCCGTCGACGACCAGTTCAAGTTCCAGCGTCAGTACCCGGCTGACTCGGCGGTGCTCTACGCTCCGATTACCGGCTACTACGGTCCGTTCGTGGCGGCGACCGGACTGGAGCGGGCCGAGAACGACATCCTGTCCGGCCAGGACTCGCGGCTGTTCATCTCCAAGGTGTCGGACCTGGTGACCGGCCAGCATCAGCGCGGTGGCACGATCGTCACCACATTGGTGCCAGCCGTCCAGCAGGCGGCCGCGCAGGCGCTGAACGGACGGAGGGGGGCCGCGGTGGCGCTCGATCCGAGAACAGGCGAGATCCTGGCCATGGTCACCAACCCGAGCTACGACCCGAACCCGCTGGTCAGCCACGCCCAGACCACCGCGCTCGACGCCTTCACCAAGCTGAACGCGGGCGCCGACCAGCCACTGCTCAACCGGGCGACCCAGCAGACGTATCCGCCCGGCTCGACGTTCAAGCTGATCACGGCGGCGACCGCGCTCAAGCAGGGAGTCAAGCCGGACGACTCGATCCCGGCGCCCCGCGAGCTCCAGCTGCCGCAGAGCACCGCGGTGCTGAAGAACTTCGACAACGAGCAGTGCGGCGACGGGGAGAACGACACCCTGATCGACGCGCTGACCATCTCGTGCAACACGGCGTTCGCCGAGCTGGGCATGCGGGTCGGCGCGGGAGCCTTGGCCGAGCAGGCCGAGGCGTTCGGGTTCAACTCGACGTTCCCCGACTTCGGGCTGCCCCAGGCCAAGAGCGTGTTCCCGACCGCGATCGACGCCGCCCAGACCGCACAGTCGGCCATCGGCCAGTTCGAGGTCCGGGTCACGCCTCTGCAGATGGCGGAGGTGGCCGCGACGATCGCCAACCAGGGCCATGAGATGGCCCCCTACGTGGTCAAGGAGCTACTCAGCTCCGACCAGAAGCCGATCAGCCGGACCTCACCCCACCAGACCGGCTCGCCGATCTCCTCCGACGTGGCGGCCAACCTGACGACGATGATGACGAGCGTGGTCAAGCACGGAACAGGGACGGCGGCCCAGATCCCGACGGTCGACGTCGCGGGCAAGACCGGAACCGCCCAGCACGGCAACGCCGACGCGAACGGCAACTTCACCGCGCCGCCGCACGCCTGGTTCGTCGGGTTCGCCCCGGCGGCCAACCCGACGGTGGCCGTCGCGGTGATCATCGAGGACGGTGGCGGAGAACTGAGCGCGACCGGTGGCGCGATCGCCGCGCCGGTGGCAAAGAGCATCATGCAAGCCGCCCTGGCGCGTCCGCAGTGAACGGCTACCCGGGTCTGGAGCCCGGCGGTGGCGAGCGGGAGCAGCCGGCGAGCCCGCTTCCGCCCTACTCGCCCTACGGCCCGTCGACAGCGGCCCACCCGCTGACCGCGCCCCACCAGGCCGACCCCCGCCAGCCCGACCCCCGCCAGCCCGGCCCCCGCCAGGCCGGCATGGGGACGCCCTATCCCGACTACTCCGCCCAGCCGGCTCCCGGCGGCGGGTACGGGCCGGCCGCGGCCGGTCGTCCCGCCGCGCAGCCACCCGCCGCGCAGCCACCGGCCCCGGCCCAGCCCCCGGCGTACCAGCAGGCGCCGCAGCCGCCGGTCGCGCAACCGCCGGCGGCGCCGGCCGCGCCGGCTGGCGGGGTGCTCGGTAGCCCGTTCGGGCCGCCGCCGGTCGGGGTGGTCCTCGACGGTCGCTACCAGCTTGAAAGCCGCATCGCGACTGGTGGGATGGGCGAGGTCTGGCGCGGCCTGGACCAGACGCTCGGCCGGCCGGTCGCGGTCAAGCTGTTACGCCCGGAGTACGCGGGCGACGAGTCGTTCCTGGTCCGGTTCCGGGGCGAGGCCCGCCACGCCGCCGGCATCACCCACCCCGGGGTCGCCTCCGTCTACGACTACGGCGAGGTCGTCACCGACGGCGACCGTCCGACGGCCTACCTGGTCATGGAGCTGGTCGAGGGCGAGCCGCTCTCGGCGCTGCTGCACCGGGAGAAGCGGATCCCGGCCGAGCAGACCCTGGACATCCTGGGCCAGGCCGCCGACGCGCTGCAGGCCGCGCACGCCCTCGGGGTCGTCCACCGCGACGTGAAGCCAGGCAACCTGCTCATCCGCCGCGACGGCGCGATCAAGGTCACCGACTTCGGCATTGCCCGGGCGGTCGACGCGGCGCCGCTGACCGCGACCGGGATCATGATGGGGACGGCGTACTACGTCTCCCCTGAGCAGGCCTCGGGCCGCACGGTGACCCCGGCCAGCGACGTGTACTCGCTCGGCGTGGTCGCCTACGAGTGCCTGGCCGGCCGGCGGCCGTTCGACGACCGCAACCCGATCGTCGTGGTGATGGCCCACCAGCAGGACACCCCGCCGCCCCTGCCGGCCGACGTCCCCGACCCGGTCCGGGCCCTGATCGAGATGGCGATGGCCAAGGACCCGAGCCGGCGGCCGCCCTCGGCCGGCGCGTTCGCCCGGGCCGCGGCGACGATCCGCCGCCAGATCTGGAGCCCCGACGCGACCAGCCGGGGCCTGACCGCGCCGGCCGCCGTCCCGCCGGGCTCGGGCGCCGTCGGCGCGGGCTGGGACAGTGCCGGCCGGAGCAACGGCGGCCGGAGCAACGGCTGGGACAGCGCCGGGCGGACGGGCTGGCCGGAGGCGGCCGGAGCGGGCCGTTCGGGCGCGGCCGGAGCGGGCCGTTCGGGCGCGGCCGGAGTGCCGCCCGGGCGGGGCCGGCCCGGTGGTATGCCCCTGGGCAGTGACCTGGATGAACGGACGGCCATGGCGCCAGCCGGGCCGTACGGGGGCCTTGGCGGCGCCGGCAGCCGCCAGCCCGAGCTCGGCCCGCCGACACCGGCCCAGCCGAACTCGTGGGGCGAGGAGGAGGGACGCCTGGGCGGCCTCGTGTCGAAGGTCGTGAACCTGCCGACGCCGGTGCTGGTCGGCGTCCTGCTGCTGGTCGTGCTGGTCGTCGCGCTGATCACCCGGACGTTCGCCGGTTCCGGCGGCTCCTCGGCCGGCGTCGTGCCGGTCGTCCCCGCGCTGGCCACGCTGGCCGCCCGGGTCCCGACGCGGCGCGCCGCGGGAAAGGCTGACCCGGGTGAGCGGCGTGACTGAGACCTACGGCGGCACGGAACCCCGGATGGTCGGTGGCCGCTACGAACTGGGCCAGGTCATCGGCTACGGCGGCATGGCCGAGGTCTACCGGGGCCGCGACATCCGGCTGGGCCGGGAGGTCGCGGTCAAGACGCTGCGGGCCGACCTGGCCCGCGACCCCACCTTCCTGGCCCGGTTCCGCCGCGAGGCGCAGTCGTCGGCCGCGCTGAACCACCCCTCGATCGTCTCGGTGTACGACACCGGCGAGGACACGATCAACGGGATCCCGATCCCGTACATAGTCATGGAGTACCTCGAGGGGCGGACGCTGCGCGACGTACTGCAGCAGGAGGGCCGGTTCACCGAGCGCCGCGCGTTCGAGATCGTCTCCGACGTGTGCGCGGCCCTCGACACCAGCCACCGGATGGGGATCATCCACCGGGACATCAAGCCGGCCAACGTCATGCTGGTCCGGGACGGCTCGGTCAAGGTGATGGACTTCGGCATCGCGCGGGCGACCGCCGCGACGTCGTCGATGACCCAGACCGCCGCCGTGATCGGCACCGCCCAGTACCTCTCGCCCGAGCAGGCCCGCGGCCAGCGCGTCGACGCCCGCAGCGATGTCTACTCGACCGGCGTCCTGCTCTACGAGCTGATGACCGGCGAACCGCCGTTCCGGGGCGACTCCCCGGTGGCCGTCGCCTACCAACACGTCCGGGAGGACCCGGAGCCGCCCTCGACGCGCGACCCGGGCATCAGCCCGGACGCCGACGCGATCGTGTTCAAGGCGATGGCGAAGAACCCCGACGCCCGCTACCAGACCGCCGGCCAGATGCGCGACGACCTGGAGCGGGCGCTGGCCGGCCGGCGGGTCTACGCCCCGCCGATCGGCGGGGGCGGCGGCGCGACCCGGCTGATGGGGCCGGCCACGACCGGCACCGCCGTGATCAACCGAAGCCCGGACGACGGCTACGGCGGCGGTTACGACAGCTACAACAGCTACCGCGACCCCTACGGCCCCGACGACGGGTACTACGGCGAGGACGGGTACTACGGCGACGACGGGCCGCCCAGCGGCCCGCGCGAGCCGGAGCCCGAACCGCCGCCGCGCCGCTCGGACGCCTGGAAGTGGATCCTGGCTGGACTGAGTGTGATCGTGGTGTTCATCGCCGTCGCCGTGATCGCCACGAAGCTGCTGGGCGGCAGCGGCGGCAACAACGACGCCGGCACGATCGTCGTCCCCCGGGTGGTCGGGCAGCTCTCCCAGGACGCGACCAACAACATCAAGAACCTCGGATTCACCGGAAACATCAAGACGAACCTGAGCGCCAACAGCGACAAGCCCAAGGACACGGTGCTCGACGTCCTGCCCGCGCCGGGCAGCACGGTGACCAAGAACGGCACGATCACCCTGACCGTCGCCATCGGCGACGGCCAGGTTCCCGTGCCCGATGTGCGCGGCAAGACCGTCGACGAGGCCTCCCGCGTGATCGAGACCGCCGGGCTGAGGGTGACGCAGAAGGTCTTCAGCGGGATCACCCCCTACGGGGCCGGGCTGGTAGCAAGCACCGACCCGCCTGTGGGCAGTTCCGTCGCCGGGGGCGCGAGCGTGACCCTGAACGTCGCGAGCAGTAACGCCGCCGTGCCTGACGTGACCGGGCAGACGTTCCAGGCGGCCAGCCAGCAGTTGGCCGCGGCCGGGTTCAAGGCCAACCAGCAAGCGGCGCCGGAGGGCTCGGGCGGAGCGCCGGGGACGGTCGTCGACGAGAACCCGGGGCCGAACAGCCAGGCGCCGCGGGGTTCGACGATCACCCTGATCGTCATCCAGCAGGGAGCCAGTTCGTCGCCGACGTCGACTCTGCCCGGCACCGGCATCACGCTGCCGGGGGACAACCCGTCGTCCTCCAGCGGTGGTGGCGGTGGTGGCGGCGGCACCGGCGGTGGTGGCGGCGGCACCGGCGGTGGTGGCGGCGGCACCGGCGGTGGTGGCGGCGGCACCGGCGGTGGTGGTGGTGGCGGCGGCGGTCTCGGCGGCATCCCGCTGCCCGGCTCAGGTAACTGACCCGGACCGCCGGGCGCCCGGGGCAATCCGGACGCCCGGCGCGTTAGGCCGCACATCGCCGACAACCCACCGGACCGTCCAACACCACGACGACTTATCCACAATGTGGATATCGGTTGTGGAAACTACATCGGTGGAAGCCGGGCGCGGGCCGGGGCCGCCGCCCGAGCTACCGCCACTGGGTGGCGACCCCCAGGCCGGCGACGACGAACCCGAAGCCGACCAGGATGTTCCAGCCGCCGAGCGACTCCATACCGAGCACGCCGCCGTTGGAGAAGTAGTAGGTCAGCAGCCAGGCGATGCCGATGAGGAACATCGCGAGCATCAGCCCGGGAACCCACTGCGGCGAGGGCCGCCGCTTGCGGATCACCGCCGCCCCGCCCTGGGGTTGATTCCGCTTCCGCGGCTTGCGGCGTTTGGATACCGGCACCGTGCTGCTCCTTGCGTTCACGATCGTTCTCGGCCCAGGGTAGTGCGACCACCCGGCGGTTGGACCACTGCCCGCCTCGACACTACGAGCACAGACTGAACCGTCCGTGAGGATCCGGTCGAGGGATCGGCCGCGGGCCCGGATCGCGCCCCGATCGCGGCCGGATCGCGGCCGGATCGCGAGCCTTGGCCCGCCTGGGCCGGCGGGCTATCCTCGCGCGGTGCGTGTCGGTGCCCGCAGCGGGTGGCGGGTTCTGCTCGTGCTCACCGCGGCGGCGATCGGCCTGCTGATCGCGGTGACCGCCGCGGCGGCGGACGGCATCGGCTTCGGCCACGCGCCGGCCACCCTCCGCGATCTCGCCGCCGCTCGACGCCGGTCCGTCGACGCGCTGGCCGCGACGGCCGCGAGGACACCGCCCGGCGCCATCGCGCCCAAGCCCACCGCGCCCAAGCCCACCGCGCCCAAGCCCACCGCGCCCAAGCCCACCGCCGGGCCCAACCCGGCCGAGGCGAGACTGGCCGCGGCCGCCGGCCTGACCGCCGTCCACGGCCCCGGCGTCACCGTCGTCCTCAACGACGCTCCGCCCGGCCGGCGGGACGCGCCCCCGCCGGCCGGCATCCCCCCGCCGAGCGCCGACGATCTCGTCGTCCACCAGCAGGACGTCCAAGGCGTCGTCAACGCGCTGTGGAGCGGTGGCGCGGAGGCGATGAGCGTGATGGGCCAGCGGGTCACCGCGCTGAGCGCGGTGCGCTGCGTCGGCAACACCCTGCTGATCGGGGGCCGGGTCTACTCGCCGCCGTTCACGATCGCCGCGATCGGCGACCCGGCCCGCCTGGTAGCCGCCCTGACGGACGATCCCCAGGTGACGATCTACCGGCAGTACGTGGCCGCCTACGGTCTCGGCTACGCCGTGAGCCGGCGGGACGACCTGCGCATGCCCGCCTATACCGGCCCCATCGACCTGACGGCGGCCCCGCCGTGACGCGGCCCCACCAACCTGCCGCCCTCCGCGACCGGGGGCTCCGCCCATTCTCCCGGTCGCTTCGGGCGGGTGGCCCGCCGGCCCGGCAACGCCGTGGCCGCGCCGGGTGAGTTACCTGCGGGTTTCCTTGACATGATGGCGCCTGGAGCCGTCTAACGGAGGCTCTGTCGGCGGAAGGAGCGTGGACCCATGGCCGGTGACCCGACGAATGGTGGCACGATGGCGGGTGGCGCGACGGCCGGTGGCACGACGAGTGCGTCCGGCGCGTCGGCGTCCAGCTCCCCGGCGTCCAGCTCCCCGTCATACGCAGACCGCCCCTGGCTGGCGTCCTACCAGGCCGGCGTGCCCGCGCAGGTCGACGTCCCGGACGGGACGATGGGCCGGCTGCTCGACGACTCGGCGGAGGAGTTCCCCGACTCCCCCGCGCTGACCTTCTTCGGCCGGACCCTGACCTACGCCGAGCTGCGCCGCGACGTCGACGCCTTCGCCGGCGGCCTGGCCAAGCTCGGGGTGAGCGCGGGCGACCGGGTCTGCCTCCTGTTGCCGAACTGCCCGCAGCACGTGATCGCCTTCTACGCCGTCCTGCGCCTGGGCGCGATCGTCGCCGAGGCGAACCCGCTCTACACCGAGGCCGAGCTGACCCACCAGCTCGCCGACTGCGGCGCCACCCACGTCGTCTGCCTGGACCGGACGTTCGCCGCCGTGGAGAAGGCCCGCCTCGGCGGGTCGACGGCGGTGACCGAGGTGATCGTCACCGCGATCCCGGACTTCCTGCCCCGCAAGGACCAGTTCCTGCTGAAGCTGCCGATCCCGCCGGCCCGGCGCCGGCGGGCCGAGATCGTCACCGACCTGCCCAAGGGCGCCCGGGCCCGGTCCTTCCTGGGCACGCTGGCCGCCGGCCGCTCGGCGCCGGTGACGGCCTCCGTCCCGGCTCGCCCGGACGACGTCGGCGTCCTGCTCTACACCACCGGGACGACCGGGGCGGCCAAGGGGGCGATGCTCAGCCATCGCAACCTGCTGGCCAACGCCGCGCAGATCACCGCCTGGGACCCGGGGGTGCGCCGGGGCCAGGAGGTCAGCCTGGCGGTGCTGCCGATGTTCCACGCCTACGGCATGACGCTGTGCCTGGCCGAGGCCATGCTGGCCGGCGCGCACGTCGTGCTGGTCCCCCGCTTCGACATCGGCATGGTCCTGTCCGCGATCGAGCGCTACCGCCCGACCGTCTTCCCCGGCGTCCCGCCGATGTACCAGGCGCTGCTGAACGACCCGCGCAGCGCCAAGGTCGACATGCGCTCGATCCGGTCCTGTATTTCCGGGGGGATGAAGCTGCCCGGCGAGCTGCAGCGACGCTGGGCCGACGCGACCGGCGACCCGGTCGTCGAGGGCTACGGGATGACCGAGGCGTCGCCGGTGACCCACTGTGGCCCGCTCGACGGCAACGTCCGGCCTGGCTTCATCGGGCTGCCGCTGCCGTCCACCGACTGCCGGATCGTCGACCCGGACGACGCCTCGGTCGAGCTGCCGGTGGGCGAGGCCGGCGAGCTGGCGGTACGGGGGCCGCAGGTGTTCGCCGGCTACTGGAACAACCCCGAGGCGACCAAGAGCACGCTGACCGACGACGGCTGGCTGCTCACCGGCGACGTGGCCCGGATGGACGCGGCGGGCTGGTTCGAGATCGTCGACCGGAAGAAGGAACTGATCATCGCGGGGGGGTTCAACATCTACCCGAACGAGATCGAGAACGTCCTGGCGGCGCTGCCGCAGGTGGCGCAGGTCGCGGTCATCGGCGTGCCGGACGAGTACCGGGGCGAGACGGTGAAGGCGTTCCTCGTCCTGCGAGAGGGGACGACACTGACCGCGGACGAGGTCCGCGCGTACTGCCGGGAGCGGCTGGCCGGCTACAAGGTCCCGACCCACATCGAGTTCCGGGACACGCCGCTGCCGACGGTCGGCATCGGCAAGGTGCTGCGCCGGCAGCTGCGGGCCGAGGAGCAGGCCAAGGCGGCCTCCAAGGCCCGCTGACCGGCGGCCCGGACCGGCCCGGCGCCGCTATGCCGCCGCCGCGGGCTGGAGGCCGCGGGAACGGCCGCGAGCGGGCAGAATGGCTAGCCATGCGCATCCTCGTGGTCGACAACTTCGACTCGTTCGTGTTCAACCTGGTCCAGTACCTGGGCCAGTTGGGCACGGAGACCGTGGTGCTGCGCAACGACGAGGTCGACCCGGCCACGCTGGCGTCGTCGGGGGTGGACGGGGTGCTCGTCTCGCCCGGGCCGGGGACGCCGGAATCGGCCGGGGCCAGCATTCCGGTGGTGCGCGCGTGCGCGGATGCCAGGCTGCCCATGCTGGGGGTGTGCCTCGGCCACCAGGCCCTGGGGGTCGCGTTCGGCGCGACGGTCGACCGGGCGCCCGAGCTGCTGCACGGCAAGACGTCCGTCGTCTCGCACGACGGCACCGGGGTGCTGGCCGACCTGCCGTCGCCGTTCACGGCCACCCGCTACCACTCGCTGGCGGTGCGGGAGGAGACGCTGCCGCCCGAGCTGGTCGTCAACGGCCGGACCGAGTCCGGCGTGATCATGGCGATGCGCCACCGCGACCTGCCGTTGCACGGGGTGCAGTTCCACCCGGAGTCGGTGCTGACCGAGGGCGGGCATCTGCTGCTGGCCCGGTGGCTGTCGTTCTGCGGGGCGGCTGACGCGCTCACGCTGGCGCCGGCGCTGTCAGCCGACGTCGAGACGCTGCGCCAGGCCGCGTTCGCCTGAGGCGGCCGGGATCGTGCGGGACGCCGACGATCACGACGGCGCGCGGGAGCGCGACGGCGCGGGCGAGCGCGACGCCGGGCTGCCTGTCGCCCGCTTCGCCCCGCCGGTCTGGCAGATCGGTGTGTGCGGCCTGGCCGCCCTCGCCCTCGCCGTGATCGCCTTCTCGCTCGACCCGGCGGGCCGGCTCCTGGTGGGACTGGCCGCGCTCGGCCTGGTGGCGGTGGCCCTGCTCGACGCGCTGCGCCGACCGGTGCTGGCCGTCAGCCCGCTGGGCCTCCAGGTCGCGGCCGGGCTGGGCCGGCGGACGCTGCCCTGGGCCGCGATCAAGGAGGTTCGGGCGTCGACGATCTCCCACGCCCGCCGGTTCGTCCACCAGCGCACGCTCGAGATCGACACGATTGACGAACTGATCCTGCTGAGCCAGCGCCAGCTCGGGCGGGATCCGGGTCAGGTCGCGGAGCTGATCGAGGAGGTCCGGCTTCGCGGCGAGCTGCCGCGCGCCGAGCGGCCGGACGGGATCGCTTCGGACGAGTAGGGCCGGCCGGGGCCGCGGCGCGGGAGACGACCGCGCCGCGCCCCACCAGGGCCCGCCCGGTCAGGGACGGCGGCTGTCGGCCATGGAGTCGATGGACGACTCGGCCTCGCCGTAGGTGCCGCCCGGGTAGACCTCCTCACTCGGGTAGGTGTCCCCCGGGTGGTCGGCGCCCGCCGCCGTGGTCGTCGGGGTGGCCGCCGGCAAAGTGGTCGCCGTCGAGGTGTCGGTGTCGCGCGGCTGGGCGCCGCCGGGGGCCGCGCCCTCGTCGGCGGCCGCGCTCGTCCGCGTCCTGCGCTGGTAGGCGACCGCGCCGGCCGCGCCGGCCGCCAGCACGAGCAGGGCCCCGGCCCCGCGCCGGCGGTGCCGGTGCACGCGCTCGAGCTTGCGCTCGGCCTTGGCCAGCTTCTTCTCCAGGGCGAGCTGGGTGAGCTCGGCCCGCTGCCGGGCCTTCGCCTCCGCCTTGAGCGCCCGCTTGGACCGGGCCCGTTCGACGGTGAGCTCCCCGCTGTGGCGGGCGTGTTCGGCCGATCGCTCCGCCGCGGCGCGGGCCTTCTCCAGCCGGCGCCCGGCCCGGCCCGAAAGCTGTCCGATGGTCGCGCCGGACCCGCCGACCGTGCTTCCGACGGTCCCGCCGACCTTGCTCGCGGCGCCCCCGACGGCACCGCCCACCGCTCCGCTCAGCTTGCCGGCCGCGTCGCCGACGGCGCCGCCGGCCCGGTTGGCCTGCTTACGCAGGCGCTTGAGCTCCTTGGTCTGCTTGCGGTTCAGGTGCACAGGCCCCTTCGAGTGCGCAGACCCCTTCAAGTGCACCGGACCCTTCAAGTGCACAGCGTCACCGCCTTCCGCGATCCGCCGGGCCAGGACGTCCCGGGCGTGGCCGGTGGCGGACACGGCGGACCCGGTGGCGTCACCGGCCCGGTCCGCGACCTTCGACAGAGCCGTTCCGGCCCGGTCCGCCACCGCTCGGGCGGCGGCCGGGGTCTGAGCCGGCAGCCGCTGGACCCGGTCGGTCACCTTGGCGCCCATCGCTTCACCTCTTCCGTCGTCAAGATCTACTGCTCATCTACCCAGCTCGCGCCGGTCAGAACCTGAGCACTGAAGGTAGTCGCACGAATGCTAACCGCACATGGCGGTGACGGTAAGTGGTGAGAGTGAGGGCGAGGCTGCCAGCCCGGGAGACTTCGGGGACCTTGGCGCGTTGTCGAACGTTGTCAAGCGCGTTGTCAAGGACGATGCCGGGTCCGGCGGTCGCGGTGACCGTTACGCGACCGCCCGCGGTGTCATCGGCTCGACGTAGGATCAGTCAGGCCAGCCAGTTAGCTACCACCGAGCCCGGCGGCGCCCCGGGACGGTCCGGGCGTCCCGGTGCCCGGGCCGACGAGGGAGCCAGCGCTCCCCAGACGCCCGACTTACAGGAAGAGGGACTCATGGCCGAGAACCTGTACGCCACTCTCCGCACGTCGCGGGGGGACGTCGAGATCCGGTTGTTCCCCGACCACGCGCCGAAGACCGTGGCCAACTTCGTCGGCCTCGCCACGGGTGAGAAGGACTGGACCCACCCGTCGGAGGGGCCGAAGACCGCGACGCCGCTCTACAACGGGACGATCTTCCACCGGGTCATCCCGGGCTTCATGATCCAGGGCGGCGACCCGCTGGGCAAGGGCATCGGCGGTCCCGGCTACAGGTTCGCCGACGAGTTCCACCCCGACCTCAGCTTCACCCGCCCCTACCTGCTGGCCATGGCGAACTCCGGCCCGGGCACGAACGGCAGCCAGTTCTTCGTCACCGTCGCGCCGACCACCTGGCTGACCGGCAAGCACACCATCTTCGGTGAGGTCACCCGGGGCCAGGACGTCGTGGACGCGATCAGCAAGACCCCGACCGGTGGCCAGGACCGTCCCAAGGAGGACGTGGTCATCCAGGAGATCGTCGTCGATCGCCGGCCCGCCTGAGCGCGACGAACGGATGACCGCTCCCGAGGCGAACGACGTTCCGCCCCCGGACCCGACCGCCACCGGCCCGGATCAGGCGGGCCCGGATCAGGTGCCGCACTGCTACCGGCACCCGGACCGGGAGACCTACGTCAGCTGCCAGCGGTGCGGTCGCCCGATCTGCCCGGACTGCATGCGGCCGGCGGCGGTGGGATTCCACTGCCTGGACGAGGGTGGCAACGCGCCGCCGGCTCGCGCGGGCGGACGGCCGGGCTCCGGCGCGGCGCCGGGGGCCAGCGGGCGCGGTCCGGACGGGCGCGGTCCGGACGGGCGCGGTCCAGACGGGCGCGGTCCAGACGGGCGCGGTCCAGACGGTCTGTCGGAGCCCGGCCGCGGTGGGCCCGGCCAGCCGGGGCCGCCGCGGCAGCGAGAGACCCGGACGATCTTCGGCGGTCGAGTGCCGACCGGCCGGCCGGGCCTGGTCACCAACGTCCTCATCGGACTGTGCGTCCTCGCGTTCCTGCTTGAGGGCTTCCCCGGCCTGACCGGCGGGAGCACCAACCAGTTCCAGCGCGACTACGACCTCAACGGCTTCGCGATCGCCGTCGACCACCAGTACTACCGGCTGCTGACGGCGGCGTTCATCCACCTCAGCATCCTGCACATCGCGTTCAACATGTTCGCGCTCTACGTGCTCGGCGTTCAGCTGGAAACGATCCTTGGTCGGGTCCGGTTCGTCGCCCTGTTCGTCGCCTGCGCGGTGGCCGGCAACACGCTCAGCTTCCTGCTGCACGGGCTGGGCGCGCAGTCCGCAGGCGCGTCGACCGCGATCTTCGGCTTCTTCTCGGCCTTCTACGTCATCGCCCGCCGGCTGCGGGCGGACACCGCGTCGATCCTGATGATCCTCGGGATCAACCTGATCATCACGTTCACCCTGTCCGGGATCGACAAGTGGGGGCACATCGGTGGGCTGGCCGCCGGCCTGGCGCTCGGCGCCGTCTACGCCTACATTCCGCCGCGCCACGGCTACCTGCAGGCATTACTCACCCTGGCCGTGATCGGCGGCTGCTTCGGCGGGGCTGTCGCCTACGCCCACTCGCTCGTCTGAGCCGGCCTGGCCTTACTGTCGGCTGAGTTCTCAGGTCAGTCAGGGACCGAGGCCGGCTGGACGCTCCCGTCCACGCGGATGACGGGCAGCCCGCCGATCCGGTAGGCGGCCGGCGCTCCCGCCGGCACCGCCGGCCGGGCCGGTGCCACCGGCTCGACGCGCCGGTACGGCGAGCCGAGCGGCGGGCGCGGGTCGACACCGCCCCGCACCGGCCAGAACGACAGCGCCCGTTCAGCCTGGGCGGTGATGGTCAACGACGGGTTGACCCCGAGGTTGGCCGTGACGGCCGAACCGTCGACGACGTGCAGGCCCGGATAGCCGAAGACCCGGTGGTAGGCGTCGATGACACCATCGGCCGCCGTGGCGCCGATCGTCGCCCCGCCGAGGATGTGGGCGGTCAGCGGGATGTCGGCCATCTCCAGGACGGTGCTGCCCGGGAAGCCACCGATCTTCTCAGCGACGCGGCGGGTGGCCTCGTTGCCGGCCGGGATCCAGCTCGGGTTGGGCTCGCCGGAGCCCTGCCGGCTGGTCAGCCAGGCCGTCCCGAACGGACCCCGGCGGCGGTGGACGGTGAGGGAGTTGTCCCGCGACTGCATGACCAGGGAGATCATCGTCCGTTCCGACCAGCGCCACGGCACCGGAGCGAACAGGGCCAGCAACGGGTGGCGCAGGACCTGCCCGAGGTACCTCAGCCAGCGGGGGACCCGGCCGCCGCCGTCCGTCATCAGCGTGGACAGCGCCGACATGACGTTGCTGCCACGACCGTAGCGGACTGGTTCGATGTGGGTGTCGGGATCCGGGTAGAAGGACGACGTGATCGCCACGCCTCGGGTCAGCCGCTCGTCGGGACGGGTCCGGGTCGCGCCGATGAGCGACTCGGAGTTCGTCCTGGTCAGCTCGCCCAGGCGCGGTGAGAGGCGGGGCAGCCGGCCGTCCGCGCGCATGTCGAACAGCAGCCGCTGGGTGCCGAGCGCGCCGCCGGCCATGATCACCTGGCGGGCCCGCCAGACCCGGCGGCCGGCTCGGCGGCCGCCGCCGGCCCGGATCGACGTCACCCGGTAACCGCCGCCCACTCCCGCGTCCCCGCCGCCCGCGTCCCCGTCGCCCGGGTGCGCGCCGCCCGGGTGCGCGGCGCCCGGGTGCGCGGCGCCCGGGTGCGCGGCGCCCGCGTTGCCCGCGGCCGGGTGCGCGGCGGCCGGGTTGCCCGCGGCCGGGCCGCCGTCCGCCACCGGCTCGACGGCGATCACCCGGGTGTCGGGGACGACGACCGCGCCCAGGCGTTCGGCCAGGTAGAGGTAGTTGTGGTCGAGGGTGTTCTTGGCGTTCCACCGGCAGCCGGTCATGCACTCGCCGCACTCGCGGCAGCCGGTCCGGGTCGGGCCGGCGCCGCCGAAGTAGGGATCGTCGACCTCGACGCCGGGCTCGCTTCGGCCGTCGCGGCCGAAGAAGACGCCGACCGGGGTGCGCCGGAAGGTGTGGCCGGCCCCCATGTCCTCGGCCACCGACCGATAGACCTCGTCGACGTAGGTCGTCGTCGGGTTCTCGACCACGCCCAGCATGCGTTCGGCCTGGTCGTAGTACGGAGCGAGCTCGGCCCGCCAGTCGGTGACGTCCTGCCAAGCCGGGTCGGTGTAGAAGGCGTCGAGCGGACGGTAGAGCGTGTTCGCGTACACGACGGAGCCGCCGCCGACGGCCGCGCCGGCCAGTACCAGGACCCGTCCCAGTTTCGTGATCCGCTGAAAGCCGTGGCAGCCCAGCCGAGGGGCCCACAGATAGCGACGCAGCCGCCAGGAGGTGGCCGGCAGGTCCTGGGCCGGGAAGCGCCGGCCCTGTTCCAGGACCAGGACGCGATAGCCCTTCTCGACCAGCCGCAGCGCCGCGACGCTGCCCCCGAAACCCGATCCTATGACGATCACGTCGGCATCCAGGCCGGGCTCGGCCCCGGGACCGGCGCCCTGATCATGGGCCGGACCGCTGCTGGCGCCAGCCGACGACGGTGGGACGGTGTCCATCAGCCCATCATCGGCGTTGCCCCGGCTGGTGCCCACACGAGCGTCGGGTTGAGCGCTCAGCTCGGCGGACCTGGCGGTTCAGGCCGCTCCCGCGGTGCTGGCTCTGGCGGTATCGGCGGTCACGCGACGCCGGAGCGACGCCGCTTGTAGGACGACGCCCACCGGCTCTGCCCGGGACGGCCCGAAGCCTGGGCCGCGCCGACGGCGCCGGCGCGGGCGATCGTCTCCAGATCAGGCAGCTCACCCGGAGCGGTGGTGGACGAATCGCCTCGGGCCGAACCTGTCCCGCCTGAGCCCTTCTCGCCGGGATCGGCGACCGGCGGGCGGGGCGGCAGCCAGGACCGGCAGGATCGGCACAGGCAGGAGTCCGGCGACTGCGGCAGGTGTTCCAGGCGACGGAGCACCTGCTCGGCGGGCTCGTCAAGACTGGCCCCGCTGCCCGGTCCCAGCGTGTCGATCAGATGCATGGCGATCTCGGTAGCCGCCCACTGCCCGCGGACCAGCACCGCGGTCATCTTTTCCTCGGCGCCAGCCAGTTCTTCCGGCTCGCAGCGCATGGCCTGGGACAAGGTGTCCAGCACCTGCCTGCTCGCCGCGGCGTGCGCATCGATGCCGGTCGGTTCGGCCTTGGCTTCAGCCTTGGGCTGTGGTGTGACCTCGGGCTGTGGTGGGACGTCGGGCCGCGGCGTGGCCTCGGCCTCGGGCCTTACCTCGGCCTCGGCCGCCGATTCGGCGCCGACGGCGGTCGGATCGGGCGTCGACACCGTGTCAGCCGCCGGGGACGCCGGGGGCTCGACCTCGGATCTCGGCACGACCGCGGGCTCGGGCTGAGCCTCCGACACGACGGCCGCCGGAGCCGGAGCCGGCGAGTCCGGCGCCTGGGGCGCCGGCGGCGTGGCCGCCGGCCGTACGGGATCGGCGTCCGAGGGACCGGTCGCCACAGGGTCCCCGAACAGGGCCTCGGCCGACCTGGAAATCGGCTGGTGGCGGCGGACGGTCTCGGTCCAGCGCGGGCGCGGCTTCCGGCGGGCGACGTCGAACGGGCCCGCGTTCGACGCCGACGGCCCGTACCCGTCCAGGTCGGCCGAGGACACGGGTCGGCGCTCGGGGACGACCCGCCCGAGCATGCTCACAACTGAGCTGTCCCCGTTGACCGACATCGCCTTGACCACGGCGCTGCCGGTGACCCGGGCCCGCCTGCGCGCGGCGGCCGAGGGTCGGTTGCCTGGCCGGCCGCTCCGCGCGCTACCGGCGGCCGCGGCGGCGGCGGCGTTGTCGGTGGCGGCGGCGGCGTTGTCGGTGGCGGCATCGACGCCGGCATCGACATCATCAGCACCCAGGTCGAAATCGGCGCCAAGGCCGGCTGAGGCCGCGAGACCCATCTCGTCGCCCTCGGCGCCAAGGTAGTAGTCGTCGTCCTCGACGCCGGCGGCACCGGAATACGGGCTCGCGGCGCCGGCATAGGCATCCCCGGCACCGGCACCCTCGCCACCTTCGGCACCGTAATAGTCACCCGCGGCGGCACCGCCGACGCCCGCGCCGGCCGAGCGACGGGTCGCCGGCCGCGCAACGGGCGAACGCCCGCGCGGCTGTCCGGCCAGCAGTTCGGCCGGCAGGCTCAACGAGAACCGGGCCGGACGCCCAGCGGCGGGCCGCCCGATGGTCACCAGCCAGCCCCGCTGGCGCAGGGACCGGATCTGTCGCTGGACATGGCTGCGGCTGTAACCGGTCTCCTCGGCCAGGACGACCAGGCCAGGCGCGCAGATCGCGCACGTCGGGCCATCCGCCGGCACGACGGCCAGCCCGTCGGCCGACGCGGCGACGACGGGCGAGGGGCCTTCGAGCGCATGGCTGGCCAGGGCGAGCGCGATCAGCTTCGTGGCTCGGGGCAACTGGGCGCGCAACACAGCGCGCTGCCATCCCGCCTGGTCAGCGGTCAACACCCCGACGTCGGAGGTCGCCACGACCGGCATCAACGTGCCCGGGATGATCATCTGTTCAGTGACAGCCATGCTCACCTCCCCGCTCATGTGCCCGTCGCGACCCACGCGACGGGACCCGGATGGGGACGTCCGCTCCACGTTCGCCGGACATCCGCCAGAAACCCCGCGTTCACGCTCGGCCGTCATCCAGAGGTACGAACGAGGCGGGAGGACCGGAGAGGCCCCCGTACTGCCCGTAGCTCGGCGTAACAGCTGTCTTACCAGAAGTATCCATCACTGGGTGGCGCCCACCCATGTCGGCCCCTCGGACCGCGCGTGCCGTCCGAATGAAGGTACCCCGCCCCGATGCGGCGCGCCCCGGCCGACTGGCCATCCGTCCCCCATGAAGCCCACATCCGCGCAGGCAGGGCGTTGGGTTCGACGTGTTGGGACAACTCGCGAGCGACCCCCCAGCACGGCGCCCGCAGCCCCTGTGAGCTGGCGTTTCCTTGCTTTCCGTCAAGCGATCGCGCCGACGTTCCGATCGGGGCAACACCCGTGTCCCGACCAGGACAGACAGGCAAGAACTCCGGGCGCGCCGGCCTCCTCGGGGCCCTCCGGAACCCCCTTCGCCCGGGATCTCGGACGTCGGTCGGGCCACCGGCCGGCCTCGACGACGGTCCGGCTCGGCCGGTGGGCGCCGGAACAACGCGAGGGCGTCCGGACGAGCTGGTGAGCTCCAGGCGGCCAACAGCCGACGTCCGGATGGACGTCGGCTGTCGCGCCCGGTCGGGCCATGTCGCGCGCCCCGTCGTGCCCCGTCGTGCACGCGCTGACATACCCGACGCGCTCGGGTCGCGGGGCGCGACTCACTCCACCCGGTGGCGTCCGGAGCGCCCGCGGGTGTCGACGCGTACTACAGGGACCGGCCGCACCGCGGGCCGGAGCCGAACGGGGCATATCCGCTGCCGTCCGGCTTGACCTGGACGATCTGGTAGCACAGATTCGGTCCGCTGGCCGCCGTGGCCAGGTTGACCGGACGGGTCAGCATCCCGCCGGCGTCATAGTTTTTCATTCCTTTCAGCGCCCGCAGAAAGCCTTCTCTGGACGGGCAGGACCCAGCCGCGGACAAACCGCGCACCGCGAGGTCGGCGGATATCCAGCCCCACATGGCGCCCTGCGAAACCGGCGGATTCAGCTCGGGAGCGTAGGCCGCCATGGCCCGGGCGAATATCGCGCCGCCGGGACTGGCGATGTCATAGGGCCGGAAGTCGAGGTAGAGGTAGAGCCCGGCCAATTGCGGACCGTACAGGTTGATCAGACGCTGGTCGTAGCCAGCCGGCGAGACGACGACCTTCGGGTTGACCCCGGCCGCGCGGGCGGCCTCGACGATCCGCGTCAGGTTCGCCTGATCGACGTTCGCGGCGATCGTGTCGACCCGGGCCGCCTTCAGGTCCGCCGCGAGTTGGGCGAAGTTGGTGGCCGCGGTGACCTGCCCGTCGACGGCGACCCGGACGCCGGCGGCGGTGAGGCTGGCCGCCGTGGCCTGGCGGGCGTCGCGGTAGCTGTCCCGGAACGGCAGGGAGTAGACCGCCGCCGTCGTCCCGCCCACAGCGCGGACGAACTCGCCGACCGTGCTGGCCGCGGGCTGGGCCGATCCCTCGTTGGCAAAGGTCACCATGTTGGCTCGGCCGGCCCAGCTGGTGTCGCCGGCCAGACCGACCACGGGGACGCCGGCCTTGCTCAGGTAGGCCGACGACCCGGAGGCCGAACGGGTGGCCTCCAGCACGGCGAACGACTGGTCGGACTCGACGAGCGTCCGGGCGACGGCCGAGTTGATCGCGGTCTCGGACTTGTCGTCGGCCCAGGAGTAGGTGATCTGGCGCCCACCGACGCCGCCGGCCGCGTTGGCCAGGCCGATCCGGGCGTCCACGCCGGAGCGGAAACCGTTGAACTGGTCCGCCGAGCCTCCGGTTGACGAGCTGAGCAGGCCGAGGTGGATCTGCTTGCTGGACACTCCCGTGGTCGCGCAGCCGCCGGACGAGGCGGCGGCCTCGACTCCATCGCCGCCGCTGCCACAAGCGGTCAGCGCGGCCAGCGTCAGCGCGGCCAGTGTGGCGGCCGTTCCCCGCCCGAGGGGCGGGCGGCCGTCCGGCCTCGCACCGGGGTTGGCGCCCGGCCGGGCGCCTGCCGGGCGCCGCATTCCGTCGCCGGGAGCACCTCTGGTTGCCGCCATTATTTCACGCGGATGTCCGGTGGCCTTTTTGTGCCTCCCGATCCAGGTACGCCGATGAATTGTTTCGCCGAACACGTACGGCCTCCCACGTCGCACCACCGACAACGGCCACCCGGCCGCGACTAGACGATCTACAGAGCGAAGAGTCGGCGAAATGGCCGACTCCGGCCGCGGCTGCACCATCGAGTATGGCGGCCGCCCCAAGTCACCCCAAGAGTGACGGCATGTCCGTAATTAAGATCACGTGGGACAAGATGACAAGTCCCGAGACAACACACCGTACAAAGGAATCGTCGGCGTCGCGGTGCGTAATGAGATTCCCGACCACCGCGAGGAGCCGATCCAGCCACTGTGGTACTCGGCCAGATCCACCGACACGTGCCGGTTATCCCGGCGGAGGCGGACGAATGTGCTGGCCCGAAGCGGCCGGTCCGGCGACGATGCCCCTACCCACCTACCTACGCCTACCTGCCCACTTACCCCACCAACCCACCACCCAGCCGGTCCGTCGCCCGGGGAGGCTCCCATCACCATCGAAGATCTGGCGATCCGCGAGCACGTCCCACACCGCCTGGCCGGGCGGCGGTGACCGCCCCGGGCCCGCTGACCCTGCGTGGTGTCCTGCTGGGCGGCGGCCGGGCGGGCAACGACCCGTCCGGACGCCCCACCGGGCCGGTGGACGTCGAACTGGACGAAGGTCTGGTCGTCGCCGTCGAGCCGGCCAGTGGCGCGCCGGCCCGGCTGGGCGCTTCCGAGATCGACCTCGACGGGTACACCCTGCTGCCGGCGCCGGCCGAGCCGCACACCCACCTCGACAAGGCGTTCACCGCGGCCGACGTCACCAACCCGCGCGGCGACCTGGACGGCGCGGTCACCGCCTGGGCCGGCCACCTGACCGGCCTGGTCGACCGGGACGAGGCTGAGGAGGACATCGCCCGGCGGGCCCGGCGCGGCGCGCTGGCCCTGCTGGCCCACGGTGCCACCGCGGTCCGCACCCACGTCAACGTCGGGCCGGGCATTGAGCTGACCGGGCTGCGCGCGGTGCTGACCGTCCGCGACGATCTGCGCGCGCTGATGGACATCCAGGTCGTGGCGATGTCCGCGCCGCCGTGGACCGGGATGGCCGGGGCGGCCAACCGGGCCCGCCTGGCCGCGGCCGCCGAGGCCGGCGCCGACCTGCTCGGCGGGGCGGTGCACCGCGACCCCGATCCGGCGGCGGCCATCCAGGCCTGCCTGCGGCTGGCGGCTGAGGCCGGGCTCCCCGTCGACCTCCACATGGACGAGACGCTGGACCCAGCGGTGACCTGGCTGGCCGAACTGGCCCGGGTGGCGGCCGAGCTGCCCGGCGTCGCCGTCACCGCCAGTCACTGCGTGAGCCTGTCCGTCCAGCCCGACGCGGACCGGGAGGCGATCTGCGACGCGCTGGCCGCCGCTGGCATCGGCGTGGTCACGCTCCCCCAGACCAACCTCTACCTCCAGGGAAGGGACCGGCGCGGAGCCGTCCCGCGCGGCCTGACGTCGGTCGCAGACCTGCGCGCGGCCGGGGTGACGGTCGCCGCCGGCGCCGACAACCTCCAGGATCCGTTCAACCCGGTGAGCCGGGCCGATCCGCTGGAGACGGCGGCGCTGGCCGTCGCGGCCGGTCACCTGACGCTGGCCGACGCCTACCGGGCGGTCAGCCTCGATGCCCGGGCCGTCCTCGGGCTGCCCGCCCCGTCCCTCCAGCCCGGCTCCCCGGCCGAGCTGCTCGCCGTCCGCGGCACGTCGCTGCCCGAGGTGATCGGCGGGGCAAGTGAGGACCGCCGGGTCTTCCACCGCGGCCGGCTGGTCGCCGACACCCGGGTCACGACGAGGTTCGGCTGACCTCGGACGTTCGGCTGACCTCGGACGTTCGGCCGGCCACGGCCGGGGCCGGGGCCGGTGTGGCGGGCTTCCGCCCAGCGGGCGGCGCGGCGGGCAGCGCGGCGAACACGGCGACGGCCGCCGCGGCCACGCAGCCGGCGCCGGCGACCATGGCCAGATCGAGCCCGACCGAGTAGGCGTGCCGGGCCGCCGCGGCGACGAGGCCGCCCGGCCCGCCGACCTCGAGCGCCTGGGCGAGGCCCTGGCGGGCGTGGCCGGCCGCCGCCTGTGTCGAATCGGCCAGCGCGGGCGCGAGGCTGCCCCGGAACCGGGACAGCGTCACCGTTCCGAGCACGCCGATTCCGAAGGCGCCGCCGAGCTCGCGCGAAAGGTCGTTCACGGCCGAACCGACCCCGGCCTTGTGCGGCGGCAGCGACGACATTACCGCCCCGGTCGCCGGTGGCATGGTTAGCCCGATTCCCACGCCGATCAGGCCGAGGCCGACCTCGAACGTCAGCGGCGCCGACGTCGGCGTGGTGAAGGCCAGCACGGCCAGTCCAGCCGTGGCGGCGGCCAGCCCGCCGGTGAGCACCCGGCGGGCGCCGAACCGGCCGACCAACGATTTCGACCCGTTGGCCACGACGAACTGGGCCAGCCCGGCCGGCAGCGCGTAGAGGCCGGCGACCAGCGGCGAGCAACCGCGCACCAGCTGCAGGTACTGGGTGAAGACGAAGTACGTGCCGAACAACGCGAAGTAGGCGGCCGCGATGGCCAGGCTCCCGAACGCGAACCGGCGCTCGCCGAAGAAGCCGAGGTCCAGCATCGGGTCCTCGCGGCGCCGTTCCCACCCGGCGAACGCGGCCAGCCCGACGAGACCGGACGCGAAGGCGACGATGATCGGCGCCGAGCCCCAGCCGTCGTCCGGAGCCTGGATGAATCCGTAGAGCAGGCCGGTCACCCCAAGCACCGAAAGCACCGCGCCAAGCGGGTCGAGCCGGGCCTGCGCGGGATGGCTGGACGTCGGGAGCAGCCAGATACCGGCGATCAGAGCGACGGCGGCGACGGCCGCGATGCCAAGGAAGATCGACCCCCACCAGAAATGCTCCAGCATCGCCCCGGACCAGGTGATGGACAGCGCGACCGAACCACCGGCGACGGACGCCCAGATGGCGATGGCCGTCGGACGCTGGGCCGGCGGAAAGACGGTCGCGAGAATCGACAGCGTTCCGGGCATGACGAACGCCGCGCCCGCCCCCATGGCGCCGCGGGCCAGAATCAGCTGCCAGGCCGAGGACGAGAACGCTCCCGCGCCCGCCGCGACCGTGACGGTCAGCAGACCACACTGCAGGACGCCCTTTCGCCCGAACCGGTCGCCAATCGCGCCGGCCGGGAGCAGCAGCCCGGCGAAACACAGGACGTAGACGTCGACGACCCATTCCAGCGAGGTGACGCTGGTGTGCAACTGGCGACCGAGCGTGGGGAGAGCGACGTTCAGCGCCATGTTCGAAACGACGACCAGAAGGACGGAGAGGCACAGGACCGCCAGGACGAGCCACCGACGGCGATAGGACGTTTCGATCGACGGACTTGGCATGACCGTCAGTGTTCGGCCGCCATGGCTTGTCGTCCAGTTACATGTTTGCAAGAATCCTTTGCGTGTGACGCAAGTAGACTGGAACCTGCTGAACGCGTTGGACGTGCTGCTGGCTGAGGGCAGCGTGACGGCCGCGGCCGAGCGCCTGCACCTGTCGGTGCCGGCGATGAGCCGGACGCTGGGGCGCATCCGACGGGCGTTCGACGACCCGATCCTGGTCCGCGCCGGTCGGGGCCTGGTGCCGACCGAGCGGGCGCTGGCCATCCAGGACCAGCTGCACCAACTTGTCGAGCAGGCCCACGCCCTGCTGGAGACGGGGCGGGACCTCGACCTGGCATCGCTGCGGCGGGTCTTCACGGTGCGGGCGAACGATTCGCTGACCGCCCTGCTCGCGGCGCCGCTCGTGGCTCGGGTCCGGGCCGCGGCGCCGCTGGTGACCGCGCGGTTCGTCGCCGAGGGCGCAGAGGACCTGGCGCCGCTGCGGAACGGCGACATCGACATCGACATCGGCCGGATCGAGGGTCTGGGCCCCGAGGTGCGCGTCCAGCCGCTGTTCACCGAGCGGATGGTCGGGCTGGTAGCCCCCGGCCATCCCCTCGCGACGGGAACGATGACGCTGCGTCGCCTCACCACGGTCGATCACATCGTGGTCAGCCGCCGAGGACGCCTACGTGGTCCGTTCGACGACGTCCTGGCCGAGCAGGGCCTCACCCGGACCGTGGTCACGAGCGTGCCGACCTACACCGCGGCCGCGCACATCGTGCTCGGCTCCGCCCTCACTGGCCTGTTCATCGAGAGTTACGCCCGGTCGGTAGCCGCGCGGACCGGCGCCCATCTCTTCGACGTTCCGGCCGACCTCCCGCCAGTGGCGATGGCCCAGGCCTGGCACGTCCGCCACGATCTCGACCCGGCCCATCGCTGGCTGCGCGGGCAGATCGCGGCCGTCTTCGGCGAGCTACGCCGGTCCCCGGACCCGGACCGGCCGATCCGCGAGCTTCCGCCGCCATTTGCACAGAAAGACACAGCACCATCACCCTGACCGGTTAACATTTCCGCATCGTCAGCCGTCACCAGCCGACCGACATCACCGGGAGTTGCCGGTGCCCGCTGCCCAGGTCCGTCGGTGACGCCCGCCGACAACCCCGGACGGCGCGCCGCTGACGGCTCCGACGTCCCGGAGCCGCGCGTCAGCGCCCCGGCTCCAGAACGGTCCCTCTGGGCCAAGGCCGACCTCCTCGACCCGGCGGCCAACCGTCGCCCGCGCCCCACCGACACCGCCACGGGACCAGACGAGGAACACCGGCCCGGTCACATCGAGTACGCCGGCGCCCACGAAGCCCCTGACGACGGTGAGTTACCGTCGGAGCCTGTCAATGGTCAGGCCGAGCGTCGACCCGACGGCGCCGGCCGCCGCCTCGAACGGCCACAGCAGCCCCTGTGGCGCAAGGCCGAGGCCCTGGACAATCTCATTGAAAGCACCAACGACGGTGGACGGGCGGACGTTGAGCGGGGATCGCCCGTACTGAATCCACGGTCGCCCTCCACGCCGGACCGGCCGGTCCAGACGGATGCCAAACGATCACCATCGGCCGAGCTTTTGCGCGAAGGTAATTCGCGCCGAATTCTATTCCCAATACACGAACGGAAGTCCGCTGAAATAATCGAACGCGAACGACCTCTCGTTACAAAAGTCGCCGAGGTCGTCAAGCGACATATCGACAGCAAAACTTCGCAAGAATGGGACGCTATCCAAGGTCGCGATCGAAGGCGCGCGATCTCGGACATTGCCGACGACATTCGAGACGCAATGGACGTTTCCGAAATTCGCGTCAGGATCGTCAACGGCCAGGGCGCGTACGGATCTTACCGCAACGACCACGGCGTCCACCGGCTTGAGATCGGCAAAAATCTCGCGCGCGACGAGACGCTTGCTACTATTGTTCATGAAATTCGGCACGCCTACCAGGCAGAAGTAGTCGAAGGAATAAAACCCAACCATCCCGACGCCGACGACTGGGACCGAAACGACCAACGCTACATCGACTACAGCGAACACACAGTGCTTTCATACTTCACGCAACCGCTCGAGGCAGACGCCTACGGCTTCGAACGCGCGGTTGGCAAGACTCTTGGATTGGACTGGCCCGACCTATGATCGATCAATCTACACTTGCAGCCGCCAGCAACCATATCCACTCACTAGCTGACGTTCCGGATACCCGCAAGGCCGACTACATAAGGTACCTACGGGAGCTCCGGCCCGAATATCAAGACCTGGTATCGGTCTGGCTCACCACCGGAACAGTTCCAGAAGCCGAGCTTAAGGGCATCAGCGTGCAGCGCCTCGTCGCCATGATGAGCGCACATCCACTGGTCGCGGTAATCATGCTTGACCGACTGTCCAAGGATCCCGACGCGTATCGCCCACTGATTCGGATGGAAAACGGTGAGTTTCGCTTTGTAGCGCGCGACGCGCCGCGAGGATATATTCCCTCACCGCCCGCACCTTCCGCTCTTACGCAATCGGTGGCGGAGGCAGTTGGCTCCCACCTTCTCGCCGAAGGATTCAACCCACCCGAGCTACGATTCAATGAGGGATCAACAGCCCGGTTGGGTTCGATCGTGGCGAGTCTGGCCAGCGCTGCCGACGCCGACGATCTGGCGGAGGAGGTCGAGGACCTCAGGCGCATTGTGGACCTGGCAGGGGAGATTCCGGACGAGCCGGATCGGCCGTTGAGCCAGGTGCAGAGGGTCGGGCTCGTCCTGCGGCTACTTGCCGAGCTGGCGACGGACGACCTGCGGAAGATCCGCGCGGAGGGCGAGGGCGGGGCGTAGTCAGCCGTGGTCGGCGGGCCGGGCGGAGCGGTCGGGGAGCGGGACCGGGCTGCGCGGCGGACCGGGCTGGTCGCGGCGAGCCGTAACATCGGCGGCAGGGCGGCGGCCATCGTGCGCGGCTCGTGACCGGACCGACCCCGACGACCGACCCCGACGACGACGGCGATGCGAGGAAGCGCGGACCATGCCCGACCAGCAGCTTGTTCGACCCACCCCGATCAGCGGCTTCCCCGAGTGGCTGCCCCAGGTCCGGCTCGTCGAGCAGCACTGGCTTGACCGCATCCGCGCCGCGTTCGAGCGGTACGGATTCTGCTCGGTCGAGACGCCGTCGGTCGAGAACGTCGAGGTGCTGCTGGCCAAGGGTGAGACGTCACAGGAGGTCTACACGCTGCGGCGGCTGCAGGCCGACGAGGGCGGCGACGACAGCGCCCGTCTCGGGCTTCACTTCGACCTGACCGTGCCGTTCGCGCGCTACGTGGCCCAGCACTTCAACGACCTGGTCTTCCCGTTCAAGCGATACCAGATGCAGCGCGTGTGGCGGGGCGAGCGGCCGCAGGAGGGACGCTTCCGCGAGTTCACCCAGTGCGACATCGACGTCATCAACGTCGATTCGGTGCCGCTGGTGTACGACGCCGAACTGCCCCGGATCATTCACGAGGTGCTGACCGGCCTCGGCCTCCCACCCTGGGTCATCAACATCAACAACCGGAAGGTGCTCCAGGGCTTCTACGAGGGCCTGGGCATCGACGACCCGCTCGCGGTCATCCGGGTGGCCGACAAGCTCGACAAGATCGGCGCCGACGGGGTGCGGCAGGCGCTGACCGGCTCGGTCGGGCTCACCGACCGGCAGGCCGGTGCCTGTCTGGAGCTGGCCAGCATCCGCGGCAGCGGCGCGACGGTCGCCGACGACGTCACCTCCCTCGGCGTGAAGTCGGACCTGCTGACCGAGGGCCTGGACGAGCTGACGTTCGTCCTGTCGTCACTGGCTGACCTGCCGGAAGGCACGGTCGTCGGCGACCTGGCCATCGCCCGCGGCCTCGACTACTACACCGGGACCGTGTACGAGGGCGCGTTCACCGGCTTCCCGGGCTACGGCAGCATCTGCTCGGGCGGTCGGTACGAGAACCTCGCCGGCTCCTACATCCGCCGGGACCTGCCCGGGGTCGGCATGTCCATCGGCCTGACCAGGATCTTCGCCAAACTGGTCACCGAAGGGCTGGTCACGACCGGGCCGAGCTGCCCGACGACGGTGCTGGTCGCCCTGCCCAGCGACGACCGCCGGGCCGACGCGGTCGCGACCGCCGCCCGGCTGCGCGAACGCGGCATCAACACCGAGCTCTACCACCAGCCCGACCGGGTCGGGAAGCAGATCCGCTACGCCTCGCGCAAGGGCATCCCGTACATCTGGTTCCCGCCGTTCGAGGACGGCAGGCCCCACGAGATCAAGGATCTGGCCAGCGGTGCCCAGGCCCCGGCCGACCCGGCGGTCTGGCTGCCGGCCTGACGGCATAACGTCCCGACGGCGCAACGGCGCAACGGCGCAACGTCCCGACGGCGCGACGGCGCGACGGCGCGACGGCGCGACGGCGCGACCCACGATGCCTCGCCGCGCTGCCGGATGAGGCCGGCCCAGACCTACCGGGTGAAGTGCCGAGGCGCGCCGTAGCCCGGGCCGCGTTCGGGCTGGCCGGTGCGAGACGTCCACCGCCACTGGATCGAGATCCGCCCGGCGATCGCTCCGCGCACCTTGGGAACGGCATGCAGCCAGTCGGACTGGCAGCTCCCACCCATGACGAGCAGGTCACCCGAGCCGGGGGCGAAGTCGACACCGCCCGAGTCGTCGTCCAGCAGCCGCCGTCCGGGTGGCACATGGCGATTCTTGATCATGAACGGCCGGCGGGCGCCGGTGGTCAGGATGGCGATGACGGTGTTGTCCAGCCAGCGCATCTCCCGGTCCCGGTGGTAGCCGACACTGTCGTTGCCATCCCGGTATCGGGACATGCCGAAGCCGTCCAGCTCCACCCCGTAGCGTCGACGCAACGACCGGTAGGCCTCACCCAGCGCCGGGTGCGGCGGACGGCCGCGCGGCGCCCACGCGGTTAAGCGCGGCTCGGTCACGTAACGCTCGTAGCGCCACATCGTGTTCGGCCGCCAGTTCATCGAAGCCATCAGGTCGGCATAGAGGACGTCGGCGCCCCGCAGCCAGCCGCGCGCGACGTCGATCCAGGCCGTCCGGTCGAGCCAGACGCGTTCGAACGCCGCGTCCGGATCGACCTCGACAGCAGCCCGGGCAACGGTCGACGGCGCGCCGACCAGGGAGGCCGGCGACGCGGGATCCGGCTGCGCGCTCACACCGACGACGCTACGCCGGCCGCCCGACACATCACAGGCCCGCCTGTCGGCCCCCGGCTCAGCGCGATTTCGTGGCCCCCTTGACAGCACGGCCGGCCGCCCGGGCCGCGCCGGTCGCGGCGGCCTTCGCCGAACCCGCGGCCGACTTGGCCGGCGACGACTCTCCTCCGGACCCGGTCGCGCGGGTGCCGGTCGAGCGAGCCGTCGTGCTCTGTCCGGAGCTGGTCGCGCCGGTCCTGCCCGCCGCCGGGCCCGACCGGGTAGCCGTCGTCGACCGGGTGGTGCCGGTCGAGCGGGTGGTCCCGGTGGACCGGCGGGTGGTGCCGGTGGAACGGGTGGTGCCGGTCGAGCGAGCGGAGCCGGTCGACCGCGTCGTGCCGGTCGAGCGGGACCGAGCCCCGGCGCCGGTCGACCGGGTCGCCGTCGGTCGAGCACCGCGACGCCCGCGACCGCCCTCGACGGCGGCGTCGGCGCCCGGGAAGAACATGCCCTCGGTGCCGTCCTCCCAGCGGACCATGAACGGCCCCTGCTCGCCCTGGACCTCCATGACCTTGCAGTGCCGGTCGCTCGACCCGATCGTGCGGCCGCGGACCACCAGACGGTCCCCCACGCGTGCGTACATGATCGCCCCCTGAAGTGGAAGGGAGCGGTCGATTAACGCCCTCGCCGCCCCCGCTGGTTCGTGCTCGCGTCTGTCGTAACACGGGGTCGTGACTCTGTCACCCGCAGGTGTGGAACACGGTCGGCCGCGCATGCCAGCGCGCTCTCCAGCGGCTCATGCCGCACCCGGGCACCCCGCCGCCCTGGGTGTGGACGGCCGTCTCCACCACCCGGCCGCCGCCCGGCCCGACGAGCACCGGGTGGGTCCGCGGCGAGGCGGTCAGCACCCACGCCGGCAGCCGGGTCGCGTCGTACGGGCAGCGGATCGTCACCGGCGTCTCGGCGAAGGCGATGTTGAGCAGTGCCTCGTGCCCGGTCGCCTCGACGAGCGCGGCTGGCGTGCGGCCCGGCCCGGCCCGGCCAGGCCAGGCCGGTTCACCGACGAAGCGAATCCGCTTTCCGTGATGTTCTTCGACGCAGGGGCTGGATGGCTGGGATTATCGGGGCAGGATTACGCCCGATCTCGGCCATGTCAGGGAAACTTACCGCGTCCGTGTCCACGTCGGTCGACAGCCGTGCCCGTCGCCGTTTCCCCCAGGCGCAACGACCGATTCGCGGCGAAATCGCGTACCCGAGTTTGACACAGTAACCGAATACCGGCCCCCGGCGTCCCGCTGGCGGCGGCCGGAACCGGGAACCACAGCGATAGGCCACACCGTGCCGCACCCGGACCCGTGCGCGCTGGCCACCAGGCGAGCCCCCCGACCCCCACAGAACGTGAACATCACGCCCGAATCGCCTAATGTCCGCGAGCAGTGCCGTATCGGCACGACGTGAGCCCGCGCACAACCCACCCGCGACCAACGCGAGAGGCTGGAGGCGGGCTCGGCTCGCGGAGGAGCGATCGACGCCGATCGCGTTGATGTGGCGGCGCTCGCGCGCCTCGAACGTGAGGAGGGTCGTTGCCGACGCTTCAGGCGCCGCTGAATGTCGCGCTGCTGTCCTACCGGAGCCTGCCCACCAGCGGTGGCCAGGGCGTATACGTCCGAAACCTGTCCAGGGAGCTGGTGGCGCTCGGGCACCAGGTCGAGGTGTTCAGTGGGCCGCCCTACCCCGAGCTCGACGACGGCGTCGGGCTGACGAAGCTCCCGAGCCTGCGCCTGTACGACGAGCCGAAACCGTTCCGCTGGCCCCGGCCGGGTGAGTTCCGCGACGCCGTCGACGTCGCCGAGTTCGCCCTGATGCGGACGGGGCAGTTCGCCGAGCCGCTGACGTTCACCCTGCGGGCCGCGCGGGAACTGGGCCGCTCCCGGCGGCGATGGGGGCCGGGGCGGGGACCGGGACCGGGGCTGGGGCTGGGGCGCGGGTTCGACATCGTCCACGACAACCAGAGCCTCGGCTACGGGCTGCTGGCGCTGCGCCGGTCGCTGGCCGGCTCCGGGGTGCCGGTGGTGGCGACCGTCCACCACCCGATCAGCGTCGACCTGCGCATGGAGCTGGCGGCGGCGACCACGCCCACCCAGCGGTTCGGTCTGCGGCGGTTCTACTCGTTCATCGAGATGCAGGGCCGGGTGGCCCGCCGGCTCGACGGTGTCCTGACCGTCTCCCAGGTCTCGGCCGACCAGATCGTCACCGAGATGGGCGTGCCCAGGCCCGCGCTGCGGACGATTCCGCTCGGAGCCGACCTCGACGTGTTCAGCCCGGACCCGGCCCAGCCGCGGGTGCCCGGCCGGATCGTGGTCGTGACCAGCGCCGACGTTCCGCTCAAGGGGCTGGGAGTGCTGCTGGAGGCGTTGGCCAAGATCCGGGTTGAGCGGCCGGCCCAGCTGGTCTGCGTCGGGCGGGCCCGGCCCGGCGGCGCGGCCCACACCCGCATCGACGCCCTCGGTCTGGGCGACGCGGTCGAGTTCCGCTCCGGGCTGTCCCGCGACGAGCTGGTCGCCCTGCTGCGTTCGGCCGAGGTCGCCGTCGTGCCGTCGCTGTTCGAGGGCTTCTGCCTGCCGGCGGTCGAGGAGATGGCCTGCGGGCTGCCGCTCGTGGCCACCCGGGCCGGCGCGCTGCCGGAGGTCGTCGGCCCGGACGGCGAGGCCGCGATGCTCGTCCCGCCGGGGGACGCGGAGGCGCTGGCGGGCGCGCTCGGGCGGCTGCTGGCCGACCCGGCGCTGCGGACCCGCCTGGGCACGGCCGGGCGGGCCCGGGTAGAGGCCGGCCTGTCCTGGCGGGCGACGGCCCGGGCGACCGCCGACTGGTATCGGGAGCGGATCGCGGCGGCGGGCGCGAAGAGGGACGCGGGCGGGAAGACGTCTCCGGCATGCTGACCGTCGACTTCAACCGGTTCCCGGTCGGCCCGGGCTCCCGGGTCCTCGACCTGGGCGCGGGCGCGGGCCGGCACAGCTTCGAGGCGTTCCGGCGGGGGGCCGACGTGGTCGCGCTCGACCGCTACGCGCCCGAGCTGTCAGACGTCCGGGGCATGCTGTACGCGATGCGCGCCGAGGGGCAGGCGCCGGCCGCGGCCCGCTACGGCGTGGCGCGGGGCGACGCGCTCGACCTGCCGTTCGCCGACGGTAGTTTCGACCGGGTGATCGCGGCCGAGATCCTGGAGCACATCCCGTCCGACGAGGCCGCGATCACCGAGATCGCCCGGGTCACCCGGCCTGGCGGCCTGGTCGCCGTGACCGTCCCGGCCTGGCTGCCCGAACGGGTCTGCTGGGCGCTCTCCGACGCCTACCACAACGTCGAGGGCGGGCACGTGCGCATCTACCGGGCCGGCCAGCTACGCGAGAAGCTGCGCGCAACCGGGCTCGTCGTCACCGGCGGCGGGCGGGCACACGCCCTGCACTCGCCGTACTGGTGGCTCAAATGCCTCCTCGGCCCGGACCGGGATATGGCCCCGGTGCGGGCCTACCACCGGCTGCTGGTCTGGGACCTGATGCGCCGGCCGCCGCTGACCCGGCTGACCGAGGCCGCGCTCGACCCGTTCATCGGCAAGAGCCGGATCATCTACCTCCGCAAGCCGTACGCGACCCAGCCGGCGGCCGCCCCGGCGGCGGACCGCGCCCGGCTGGGACGCCTGGCCCCGACGACCGGGTTGACGACCGGGTGACGGCCACCGGTGGCTGACCCGCTGCTCACGAGGGACGCGCTGCGGCGGTCCGCCGAGTCGATCATTGCGGCCCGGGAGCCGCACGGGGCGATCCCGTGGTTCCCCGGTGGCCACACCGACCCCTGGGACCACCTGGAATGCCTGATGGCGCTCCAGGTCACCGGGCATCTGGCCGAGGCCGACACCGGCTACCGCTGGCTGGCCCGCACCCAGCGCCCCGACGGTTCCTGGCCGATGGCCACGGTCAACGGGACGGTCACCGAGGCGGCGGCGGACAGCAACCAGTGCGCCTACGTCGCCACCGCCGTCTGGCACCGCTGGCTGGTCACCCGGGACCGGGAGTTCGTCCGCCGGACCTGGCCGATGGTGCGGGCCGCGCTCGACTTCGTCGTCACCCTGGCCGCGCCGCGCGGCGAGATCTGGTGGGCTCGCGACGCGTTCGGGCAGCCCGACCGCAAGGCGCTGTTGACCGGCTGCGCCAGCACACTGCACAGCCTGCGCTGCGGGGTAGGGCTGGCCGCGCTGGTCGGCGAGCGCCGCGTCGGCTGGGAGCGGGCGGCCACCGGGCTGCGCCACGCACTGCGCGCCCACCCGGACAGCTTCGAGCCGCTCTCGCGGTACTCGATGGACTGGTACTACCCGGTCATCGGCGGGGCGTTGCGCGGCCAGGCCGGGCAGGTCCGGCTGCAGGCGCGCTGGGCCGAGTTCGTCGTCCCCGGCCTGGGCGCCCGGTGCGTGGCCGACGAGCCGTGGGTGACCGGCGCCGAGACGTGCGAGCTAGCCATCGCCGCCCATCTGCTGGGCGCCCGGAGCGCCGCGCGGGCGCTGGTGGCCGACATGCAGCACCTGCGCCGCCCGGACGGCGCCTACTGGACCGGCTATCAGTTCGACCAGAAGATCAACTGGCCGGACGAGCAGAGCACCTGGACGGCGGCGGCGGTCATCCTGGCCGTCGACACGACGGCCGGCGGCCCGACGGAGGCGACCTTCCGGGGCGACGGACTGCCGGCCCTGCTGCCCCGGGCCGCGCTCGAGGGGCCGCCGCCGTGCGACTGCCCGGCGCGGCGCGACGCGCCCGTCATCCGCCTGACCGGCAGGTCTAGCGCCGAAGCAGGCGGAGCGAGCCGACGGTCGACGTCGGGGTGAAGCCGTCGGCCACGGCGCGCAGGAACACGTGGTAAGGCGCCTGGCCGCCGTCAGCCGGGTCGGGGAATACGTCGTGGACGGCCAGGGTCCCGCCCGGGTCCACGTGGCCGGCCCAGGCCTCGTAGTCGGCCTGGGCCTGTTCCTCCGTGTGGCCGCCGTCGAGGAAGAGCATGGCCAGTGGCGTCCGCCACCAGCGTCCGACCTGCTCGGAGCGGCCGACGACCACGGTCACGACGTCCTCGACGCCGGCGCGGGCCAGGGTGCGCCGCAGGTGGGGCAGCGTGTCCAGGCGGCCGGTGGCCGGGTCGACGAGCGTCGGGTCGTGGTACTCCCAGCCGGGCTGGTTCTCCTCGGAGCCGTGATGATGGTCGACGGTGACGACCGCCGCGCCGGCGGACGGGGAGGCTGAGTCCGACGGAGAGGCCGAGTCCGACGGAGAGGCTGAGGCCATGGCCAGGGCGGCGGCGGCCAGGTAGACCGTCGACTTGCCGCAGTAGGTGCCGACCTCGCCGATCAGGCCGGACGGGGCGGCGCGGGCCGCCTCGTACAGGGCGAGGCCCTCCTCGGGCGGCATGAAGCCGGTCGTCGAGAGGGCTACCCGCAGCAGGTCCTCGTCCACCTCTGACTAGGTATCACCGCGCGGCGGGGCTGGCTACTGATCGCCGGTCTACGGCTCGGCGCGGTCTACGGCTCGGCGGGCCGCCATTCGGCGGTCAGGGCTGGCCAGGACCTGTAGCGGGCCACCGGGTAGCGCGGGGAGACGACGCCCACGGGGTCGAACACCGCGACGGGGTAGCCCCGCTCCGCCCGGTAGCCGTGCTCGGCGACGATGACACGGCCGCCAAGGCGGGCCACCCCGACGACGATCGGGCGGCGGGTCCAGCGCGGGACCCGGGCCGCGGCCAGGGTCGCCGCGTCCCGCCAGGCGTAGAGGCCGCAGACGCAGGACGGGTCGGGGATACGCGCGTGGCCGTGCCGGCCTCCGTAGCCGTCGGCATCCGGGTAGCCGTCCCGGCCGGACCGACCGTCCTGGCCGTCGGCGCCGACGGCCGGGGAGTGGGCCGCGGGGACGAACCCGAACAGCGTCTCCGCCGTGCGTTCCTCCGAGGTGCGCAGGCAACGGGCCCGGGTCAGGCCGTCCGGCCGCCACAGCAGGAGATCGTCCGGGTAGGGCGACCACGGCGTCCAGGCCGGCCGCAACAGGCCGTCGGTGTCGACCGCCCAGTGGCGCCACCCGAGGATGCTCACCGTCCGACCGCCCGACCGCCCGTCACGGAGCGGGGGCCGGCTCCTGGGCCGGGGCCGGCGGTGCCGGTTCGGGGATCGCCAGCGGCTCCTCGTCCGGCCAGGCGATCGGCTCGTCCTCGACGATCCGCAGCGGCTGTCCGATGTCCGACATCCGAGGTCCGCCCGGGTGGGCCGGCGCCGTCCCCGGTTGGGTCGCCCACGGGCCCCCGCCCCGACCCAGTCCCGCGCTCCGAAGCTCTGACATCCGGGAATCCGCCCTCCGGGGTTCCGCCCGCCGGCGCCGGAGCGCGGCGAGGTGAATGCGTTTCTCAACGGTCACCCGACACGCCGGCGCCGTCAAGCGGTCCACGCCGATCCGGCGGGCGGCCACCCGCCCGAAGCGACCGGGAGGATGGGCGGAGCCCCCGGTCGCGGAGGGCGGCAGGTTGGCGACCCGCCCGAAGCGACCGGGAGGATGGGCGGAGCCCCCGGTCGCGGAGGGCGGCAGGTTGGCGACCCGCCCGAAGCGACCGGGAGAATGGCGGAGCCCCCGGTCGCGGAGGGCGGCAGGTTGGCGACCCGCCCGAAGCGACCGGGAGAATGGCGGAGCCCCCGGTCGCGGAGGGCGGCAGGTTGGCCCGGCGCGGCCGAGTAGATTCGGCGGGACCGCGCGCGCCGCGCGGCGACACGGGGCCACGGGGATTTCCACATGCGCGTTTTTCAACCGGCTGAGCTCGATACTCTGGCCGCCGTCTACTACGACCCGCTCCGCCAGCGGATGCTGCTGGCCGTGGCGGGATTCCCGCGGGAACGGCTGCCGAGCGGGGCGCCCGACGCGGTCACCTTCTGGCGCCAGGTCGACGAGCTTCTCCACAACGGCACCCTGCGGGACGGCCGGCGCCGGATCCTCGCCGCCGCGCTTGAGGAGTTCCCGGCCAACCCGGTCTTCAAGGCCGGCGCGCAGGCCGACGCACCGGCCGAGGCACCGGCCGAGCAGGGCACCGCGACGGAGCCGGCCAGCGCGGCCGGTCCGCCCGTCTGGCCGCTGCGGGCGCCGTCGCCGACGGACGCGCGGCCCGACTTCGCGTCGTTCCTGATCGTGCTCGGGCTCGACGTCTCGGGCTTCAGCGCCCTCACCGGCCGCCGGCAGGAGGATGTCCGGGACACCCTGGGCCAGATGATCGTGCGCGCGCTGACCGCCGCGCGGGTCCCGCTGAACTCGGCCCGGGCTCAGGACACCGGCGACGGCTGCTACATCACGTTCCCGGCGACCGAGGTGGGGGTGGCGACGATCGTCGCCGATGTCACCGACGAGATCGCGCGGGCGCTGGCCTACCACAACGCCGGCCGCGACACCGGGGACGGCGACGGGCGGCCCCGCATCCGCCTGCGCCTGGCGGTCAACCGCGGCGATGCCACCGTCCACGGCAGCGGATGGACCGGGCGGGCGGTCATCGCGACGGCCCGCCTGCTCGACTCCCGGCCCGCCAGGGCTGTGCTGACCGGCATCCCGGCGGCCGACCTCGTCCAGATCATCTCGGCCGATACCTACGAGGCCGCCGTCCTGGAGGAGGAGCGGGGCCTGCGCCCGGCCACGTTCGTCCGCGCCGCGGTCGAGGTCAAGAGCTATCGGGGGGTCGGCTGGCTGCGCGCCCCGGGCCAGCCCGTCGAGCTGCTGCGCGCGGTCCTCGCGCCGTTCGGGGCGAGCCCGGCCGGCGGTGAAGCGCCGCCACCCGGGCTCGGGTAGGACCCCGGGTAAGCTGCCAGCCGTGCTCGACGGCCCAGCGGCGCTCGCGAGCCCGGGCCCGGCGCCGGGGTTCGCGCGGCGACACCGGCTGTTCGGTCTCGCGCTGGCCGTCGGCGCGCTGATCCGGCTGGTCGCGGTCGTCGGGTTCCACCCCGCGCTGTGGTTCAACGACAGCTTCGAGTACGTCAGCGTCGCGCTGCGGCCCCAGCCCTACGTCGTGCGGCCCGACGGGTACAGCTTCCTGCTCCTCGTCCTGCGGCCGCTGCACAGCTTCACCCTGGTCGTCGTCCTCCAGCACCTGATGGGCCTGGCCGTGGGCACGCTGGTCTACCTGCTGTGCCGCCGCTACCGGCTGGGGCCGTGGGGCGCGACGGCGGCCGCGCTGCCGGTCCTGCTCGACGGCAACGGCATCGCCATCGAGCACCTGGTGCTGTCGGACACGCTGTTCACGTTCCTGGTCGCGGCGGCGGTCACGGTCCTCCTGCTGCCGAGCGCCCGGGGCGCGCGGCCCGGGCTGGGGACGGCCGCCGGCGCCGGCGCGCTGCTGGCCGCCGCCATCCTGACCCGGACGGTCGGGCTGGTCATCGCGGTCGTGCTCGTCGTCTGGCTGCTGGCCCGCTGGCCGGGCTGGCGGGCGTTCGCGCTGTTCGTGGTGGCGCTGGCCGTCCCGGTCGCTGGCTACGCGGGCTGGTACCACTCGGCGCACGGCCGCTACGGCCTGACCGGGGCCGACGGAGCTTTCCTCTATTCCCGGACGGCGACGTTCGCCAACTGCGCAACCATGCACCCGCCGGCCGATCTGGCCTACCTGTGCCCGACCCAGCCATCTGGTCATCGCGGGCCGCCGTCGGACTACCTGTGGCATCTCAACCAGCCGCTGCGGATCGACCCGCGCCCGGTCTTCGGCGGCGCGAAGAACGACGACGCGAAACGGTTCGCCGAGCTCGCGATCCGCTCCCAGCCGCTGGCATACCTCGTCGCGGTGCTGCGCGACTTCGCCCGAACGTTCGAGCCGGGCATGGCCAACTACCCGAGCGCGGGCCTGGTCGACCATTACCGGTTCAATGCCCAGCCCCAGCCGGTGCCCGGGCGGACGTTCGTCGTCGGCGGCTCGGCCATCCAGGACGCGACGGCCTACGAGCACGGCTCGCCAGCGACCCGGCTGACCCAGCCGTTCGCCACCGTCGTTGGCCACTACCAGCGGTTCGTCACTGTCCCCGGGCCGGCGCTGGCGGTGCTGCTGCTCGCCGGCCTGGCCGGCGGAACCGCCGGCGCGCGCCGACGCCGGCCACTCGCCCGAAGCGACCGGGAGAATGGGCGGAGCCCCCGGTCGCGGAGGGCGGAAGACCGGCCTGGCGCGGACGCCGCCATCCTGCTCAGCGCGACCGCCTTTGCGCTGCTGGTCGCGCCCCCGGCGCTGGCCGGGTTCGACTACCGGTACATCCCGCCGTCGCTGGGATTCCTCGGCGCGGGCGCGGCGATCGGGCTGGCCGCCTGGCCGCGGTCCGCCGCCGACGCGGGCGGCCTCGCGGTGCCCGCCCAGGCTAGCCGGACCCGACCTGGCCAGGCGCCGGTCAGGACACCGCGATCGTCTCCGGCGGAGGCAACGGCCCCGGCCGAGCCAGGTAGAAGCCCTGGGCATAGCGAACGCCGATCTCCCGCAGGACGGCCACCTCGGCCGATCCGCTGACGCCCTCGGCCACCAGGTCGGCGCCGGTCTCGTGGCCGAAGCGGACCAGGGCGTCGGCCAGCGCGAGCCGGGCCGGGTCGGCGTCGACCCCGGCCGTCAGCGCGTGGTCGAGCTTGATCAGGTCCGGCCGCAGCCGAAGGATGTGGGTGAGGCCGGCGTAGCCCGAGCCGGCGTCGTCCACCGCCAGCCGGACTCCGGCGGCGCGGAAGCGGTCGAGCTCGGCCAGCGTCGCCTCCGGCTCCCGTGGCCAGTCGTGCTCAGTGATCTCCAGGATCAGCCGGCCGGCCGCGTCGGCCAGCACCTGAGGCGTCAGCTCCTCGGCCAGCCGGCCCGAGCTGACCAGCCGCGAGGAAGCGTTCAGGCTCAGGTCCATCGAGTCGGGCAGCCGGTCGAGATCGGCCAGCGCCCCCCGGATCGCGGCCAGCTCCAGCTCCAGGTCCAGCCCGACCAGGGCCGCCTGCGCGAACCACATCTCGGGGTTGGGGTCGGCGATGGCCAGGATCCGGTGCACCTCGTCCGGCCACCGGCCACCCGGCCCACCCGGCCCACCTGATTCGCTTAGATCGCGCAGTATGCCCGGTCCACGCATGTCGCCTGATCCGCCCATCGGCACGGTCGCGACCTCGCCGGCCCGCGGGACATCGGTGATCCCGACCGTGAACGCGCCGCGCGGTGGGAAGCGGGAGAGCGCCTCGACCCCGGCCACCCGGGACGTTCCGAGTTCGACGACCGGCTGGTAGACCAGCCGCGGCCCGCCGTCGCGCAGCAGTTTCCTGATCCGGCCGCCGATGAGGGTGCGCAGGTCGAATTCGGGATCGTGGACGAGCAGCGTGTCGGAGAGCAACTCGGCCAGCAGGGCCAGGGAATGCCCGTCCCGCTCGCACAGGTGGGGCTCGGCCTCGCGGCTGAGGCAGCAGAGCATCCCGTAGACGTCGCCATGCCGGCCTCGGACCGGCGCGCCGACGTACGAGCCGATCCCCTGCTCGGCCGTTACCCGCAGCGCCGCCGTGACCGGGTGGTGGCGCGCGTCGCTGATCACTGGCGGCAGCCGGCCGTCGATCACCCGCCCACAGTAGGTGTCCGCCAGCGGGGAGGCGACCCCCAGCTCCAGGTGGAACCGGTCCAGGTCGCCCTCGACGGCCTCCAGGACCTGGGTGTCGACCAGGATCCGGGAATAGAACGCGATCTCCATCCCGAGATGGCCCCGCGCAAGTGACAGCACCCGGTGTACGACCTCGTCCGCGCCGGCGGTGCGACGCGCCTCCACCACCTTCACCGCCGCGCTCCCCTCACGTACCATCGCGCGCCCCTCACGTACCATCGCGCGCCCCTCACACGCCACCTGCCATCGCCGCGTACTGATCGTGACTCGACTACACCGTGCTTCGACCTCACCGTGCTTCGACTACACCGTTCTTTGACTACACCGGGTCTACCTTAAACTCCACTCCGCCGAAATTCTCACGGATTGGCGCCATCAAAGTCGGGCCAGCGGACTGTTCTGATTACCCCGTGATACGAAATCAGTCCGCTTGAGTCGCACTATCAACCGGGATCGCCGCTGGATCACACCGAAGGTTGACGAGCGGGAGAAGTGGGCAGATTGGGCGTGACCCCACCCTTTCACCACCTCGTCCATCTCCCAGAAGGGACCCCACCCATGGCCGCCATCGGTCTGCTCCTACTGGTGGGAGCGTCCGTCATCGCGGGTGCCGGCATCGGCGCGAACCGGGGCGATGGCGGCACCGCGCCGGTGTCGTTCGACCTGTTCGGCTACTACCCGTTCGACTCCAGTACCCAGCTGTTCGTGGGCGGCATCGCGCTCGGCGCCGTCGCCATGCTGGGCCTGGCCATGATCGTCGTTGGTCTCCGCCGGCGGGCCAGCGCGCACCGGGCCGTCCGCCGCGAGCGCGCCAAGACCCGGCGGGAGACGAAGGCGCTGGCCCGCGAGCGCGACGGCCTGGCCGCCGAGCTGGAGTCCACCCGGACCGACACGGCGGCCGGCTCCGCCGCCACGTCGACCTCGCCCACCGGCCCGAACCGGTCGGCTACCGGACTGCGCGGCGGCTGGCTGGCCAGGCGCCGGCATGAGGACGACCGGGTCGGCGCCGATAGCGTCTGAGCCTGGCCGCGGCCGAGGCATCTCGCCGAAGGACGCCTGACCAGCGATTTCCCCCGCGCCCGTCCCCCAGATTGGGGGCGGGCGCGGGCCTAGGCCGGGTTACGGGCTGGTGGTGTCACCGACACCACCAGCCCGCCCCATGTCCAAGGAGGCCACAAGCCGGGTCGTATCATCCGGATTTGTTGACGGCCTTCATGACATCCAGGGCTGTGGGCAGGTTGGGGTGGTGACTGTGACCGGAGGCGTTCAGTTGTCTGTCCGGAGCTTGACCGAGGCGGACGCGGACCTCACCGTCGTCACCCGCATCGCCGAGGTGGCCCGCTCCCGGCCGGACGAGCTGGCCGTCGTCGGTGCCTCGACGTCGCTGACCTACGCGGAGCTCTACGACTCGGCCCAGGCCACGGCGGCCGTGCTCGCCGCCGGCTCCGGGCCGGTCGGCGTCCTGCTCGACGTCGGTCCGTCGATGGTGGTCGCGATGGTCGGCGCGCTGTTCAGCGGCCGTCCGTTCGTTCCGCTCGACCCGACCCTGCCGCCCGGCCGGATGGCGACGATCGCCACCCTGGCCGGGGTGCGTGAGGGCGTCACCGACCGGGCGCACGCATCGACGCTGACGACGCTGCCGGTCGAGGGGCCGTCGCCCCGGGCGTTGCTGATCGAGGACATCTCGACCCGGCCGGGCGCGCGCGCCGGTGGCTCGGGCATGGGCTCGGGCTCGGGCATGGGCATGGGCATGGGCTCCGGCTCCGGCTCCGGCCCGGTGGCCGCGCCGGTCATCGGCCCGGACGACACGGCGTTCATCGTGTTCAGCTCCGGCTCCACCGGGACGCCGAAGGGCGTCCGGTGGCGGCACCGGACGGTCATGGGCGACAACTGGGTGGCCAGCGCGCGGCTCGGCTTCTCCGAAGGTGACCAGGTCGGCCTGGTCCTGCCGCCGGCGTTCGCGGCCGGCCTTACCGTCCTGTTCTGGGGCCTCACCCACGGCGCGACCCTGCGGACCTACGACCCGCGGGTGCGCGGCATCCGCGGCATGGCCGCCTGGATCGCCGCGAACGGCCTGACCACGCTGCACATGACGCCGTCGCTGATGCGCGCGCTGACCGAGGCGACGCCGGCCGGGACGGTGTTCGGCGACATCCGCCTGGCCACGACGGCCGGCGAACCCGTGCTCGGCCGCGACGTCGCCCGCTTCCGCGAGCATCTGCCTGAGGGCAGCGTGTTCGTGAACTGGGCCGGCGCGTCGGAGATCGGCTCGATGGCGATGTACGCGATCTGGTCGGACGAGCCGGTGCCCGAGGGCTCGGTGCCGGCCGGCTGGCCGGTCGAGCTCAAGACCGTCACGATCGTCGGCCCAGACGGCGAGCCGGTGCCGGACGGGCAGACCGGCGAGGTCGTGGTCACATCGGGCTACCTCTCCGGGGGGTACTGGAACGCGCCCGGCCCGACCGCCGAGCGGTTCACCGCGCTGCCTGACGGCCGGACCCGCTACAAGGCCGGCGACCTGGGCCGGTTCCGGTCCGATGGGGTGCTGGAGCTGCTCGGCCGGCGGGACTCGGCCGTCAAGATCCGCGGCTACCTGGTCGAGCCGGCCGAGGTCGAGTCGGCTCTGCTGGCCTCGCCCGACGTCATCGAGGCCGTCGTCCTCACCGACACGGTCGACTCGTCGCCCCGGCTGGTCGCCTACGTCGTCTGCTCGGCCGCGCTGAAGTCGGCGACGGTCACCATCCGGCGCTACCTGCGCTCGAAGCTGCCGGCCTACCTGGTGCCGTCGGCGATCGTGCTGCTGCCCGCGCTGCCGCGCAACGAGCGTGGCAAGGTCGACCGGGGCGCGCTGCCGCCGGCCCCGGCCCGGGCGCCGATCGTCAAGGGCGAGAACCGCAACCACTGGGAAACCACCATCTGCGACCTGTATGCGCAGGTCCTCGGGGTGGAGGAAGTCGGCATTCACGACGACTTCCTCGAGCTCGGCGGCGACTCGCTGCTGGCCGAGGAGCTGCTCGCCGAGATGCAGTCCCGGCTCGGGGTCTCACTCCCGACGTCGGTGCTGGTCGAGGCGCCGACGGTCGCGGAGCTCGCGGTGCGGGCCGGCGCGGCGCAGCGGGACGTCGTAGCCCACCCGACCTGTGTGCCGCTCAACTCCTCGGGCACGAAGCCACCGGTGTTCTGCATCGCCGGGGCGGGCGGGCTGGCCATCAACTTCCTGGCCCTGGCCCGGCGGCTTGGGCCCGACCAGCGGGTCTACGGCCTGCAGGCCTACGGGCTGGAGAACCGGGCCGTGCCGGACTGGAGCGTCGAGCGGCACGCCAAGCGGCATCTGTCGATCATCCGGGTGATCCAGCCCCACGGGCCGTATTACATCTCCGGGTTCTCCTTCGGCGGGCTGGTGGCGATGGAGATCGCGCACCTGCTGGAGGCGATCGGCGAGACGGTCGCGCTGCTCACCCTGTTCGACACGACGCTGCCGCGCGCGGCGGCGTCGGTGGGGACCGGGTCGCTGGCGGCCGTGTTGAACCCGCCGCCGAAGGCGGACGAGAGGGGGACGGACGCGCTGGCTGCCGGGGGCGGCTCGGCTCGGCCCGGGGCGCCGCTGGCCATCCCGACCAGCGCCTCTCCCAGCTCGGGCGATGCGGACCCAGCCGCGCTCGGCCGGTTCCAACGGCTGATCCCGGCCGCGCTCGTGCCGGCCACCAACAAGCTGCGCAAGGCGGCCGAGCTGCCGCTGGCCGGCATCTTCCGCTACCCGGGGCTCAAGCAGTTCGACGTCTTCTACAACCAGGGCCGGCTGCTGACGAACAACTACAAGGTCCGCCCCTACAGCGGCCGGACCATGCTCTACCTGGCCGAGAAGAACCTGGAGTCCGGCCGGGAGAACTGGCCGCGCTACCTCACCGGTCACCTGGAGACGCTGACCGTGCCGGGCGAGCATCACAACATGCTCTCCGAGCCGCACGCGACCGTGCTTGGCGCGGACTTCGCCGAACGGCTCTCGGCCGCTCGCAAGGCCGTCGCGGACCCGGCGGGCTGAGCTCGCTGAGCTGGTCAGCTGCCCCGTCGGCGGGTCCCGCCCCCGCCGGGGTCCCGGCGGGGGTCCCGGCGGGGGTCCCGCTGGCGGTCCCGCTGGCGGTCCCGCCGGGGGTGCCGGTGGGGGTCCCGGCGGGGGACGTGGCGTTCAGCCGCCCAGCATCGCCAGCCACTGCTCGCGGCTGGTCGGGCGGAACACGTAGTTCATCCGGGTGACCGTGCCCAGATCGGCCGACGAGGTGGGCGAGTAGCGATGGCCGGGGAAGACGGTGACGTCGTCCGGCAGCTCGGCCAGTCGGCGCAGGCTGTCGTACATGAGCGCCGGGTCGCCCCCGGGCAGGTCGGTCCGGCCGCAGCCGTCCAGGAACAGGGTGTCCCCGGCGACCAGCCGGCCGTCCACGAGGAAGCACTGGCTGCCCGGAGTGTGGCCGGGTGTGTGCAGCAGACGGATCTGGATCGAGCCCACCTCGACGACGTCCCCGTCGGCGTGGCCGCGCAGCTCGCCGAGACCGACCCCGGTGCCGCGGCTGACCCACTCGCGCTCGTCGGCCTGGACGTGGATCGGCACGGAGGCCCGTTCGAGCAACGCGGCGATGCCCTCGAGATCGAACCCGAACGCCGAGCCGCCGACGTGGTCAGCGTGGTAGTGCGACGCGAGGGCTCCGGTCAGCCGCATGCCGTCGGCTTCGACGAGGTCCAGGAGGTCGCCGACGCGGTAGGCCGGGTCGACCACCACCGCCTCGCGGGTTTCGCGGTCCCCGATGAGGTACACGAAGTTCACCATCTGGGTGGCGACCGGGTCGCCGACCGCGAAGTCGCGACCGGACAGCAGCTGGCGGAAGTACAGGCGATCTGACGCCCCTTGAGCTGGCACCCCATGAGCGTACGGACTTCGGCGCGCCGGCACCCGTAGCCGGGGCTTGCTCCGGAGCTGCTCCGACGCGCTCCGGGGTGCGGGGCCGGGTCCGGGGGGCCGGGTCCGGGGGGCCGGGTCCGGGGGGCCGGGTCCGGGGGGCCGGGTCCGGGGGGCCTAGCCGAGGATCCGCCCCCGCGCCGGACGCCGCGCGCCGGGCGTGGCGTATATCTCCTCCCCGGAGGGCACAGGCGTGCTTGTCTGGGCAGGTGGACGAAAAGGGGATCTTCGCTCAGATCGACGAGCTCGTCAGCGAGGAACACGACCTCCGGCGACGTCACCGCGGTGGCCAGGTCGAGTCCGAGGACGAGAAGGCTCGCCTGGCGCACCTCGAGGTCGAACTGGACCAGTGCTGGGACCTGCTGCGTCGGCGGCGGGCGCTGCGCGAGTTCGGTCAGGACCCGGACCAGGCCAAGCCGCGCAATGCCGCGCAGGTCGAGGGCTATCTCCAGTAGGCGGCCGCCGGGGGTTGTGACTGCTCAGCATAGCGTCGGGAACCAGTCACACAAGGTGTTTATGTCGGCGGCGCGGGCGGCGGCACGACTGCCCGGCGCTAGTCTGCGCGCGTGCATACGGCAATGTATGGGGATCGGGCGGGCAGACCGGTCTTACGAGTGGAATCGCCATGGGCCTGATGCCACTGAGCCCGGACGACCCGACCGAGGCCGGCCCGTACCGGCTGGTCGCCCGGCTCGGGGTCGGCGGGATGGGTGTCGTCTACCTGGGGGCTGACGCGGCTCACCGGCCGGCGGCGGTGAAGATCATGCTGGCGGCGAAAGCCGTGGAACCGCGCTACCGGTCGCGCTTCCGCCGCGAGGTCGCGCTGGCGGCCGACGTCGAGAGCCCCCACGTCGTCCGAGTCCTCGCCGCCGACACCGAGGCCGAGGCGCCCTGGATCGCCACCGAGTACGTGCCCGGGCCCAATCTGACCGAGCTGGTCACCGCGAACGGCCCGCTCAGCCCGGAGGCGGCCGCCGAACTCGCTCGCGATCTGGCCGCCGCGCTGCGCGCCACTCACGACGCCGGGGTCGTCCACCGCGACCTCAAGCCCGGCAACGTCGTTCTCGGCGACGACGCCGCGAAGATCATCGACTTCGGCATAGCCGACCTGATCTCCGCCCTGGCGGTGAGCGGGGCCGAGCCGTCGCCGGAGCTCGAGCCCGAGCCGAACCCGGCCGACGAGCTGCTCGATGCGCTTACCGGTGCCGGGTCGGCCGGAGCCGACTCCGCCGCGTCCAGCCCCAGCGCGTCGAGCCCCAGCGCGTCCAGGCTCACCGCGTCCAGCCTCACCGCCGCCGGCGCCACCGACTTCAGCGCCGCCCAGTCCGGCCCCATCGTCTCCGGGGCCGCGGTGTCCAGCTCCGCGGCGACCAGGGCGGCCGGGTCCAGTTCGGAGCCGGGCGACTACCCGGGGCCGGACGACCGCGCCGATCCGACTGCCACCAGCGAGGTCTCGGGTTTTGGAACCACAGTCGAGACCACTGGTGAGGTCACGTCCGTCCCACGCGACAGGACCACACTCGAGACCACGATGGCGGCGGACGCCACCCCGGACCCGAACGACGCTGAACCGAATGGCTCGGCCGCATCCAACGGCCCCGTCCACTCCGCCCGGCCAGTTGGCCTCCGGATGGAAGGCTCCGGCACGGACATCGCGGGCACGGATACCGCTGGCACGGACACCGCCGGCAACGACGTCGCCCGCGCGGCCGGCTTCGCGGCAGCCGGCTCCGGGACAGGCGCCCCGGAAGCAGCCGTCGACGGCGGAAGCGACCGGCCGGCCGCGACGACCTGGAGCGGTGACGAGGCCCCGCGGCTGGGCACCATCGGCTACGTCGCCCCCGAGATCGCGGCGGGGACGGCCGAGGGCACACCGGCGTCGGATGTCTACTCGTGGGGGCTAACCGTCGCGTTCGCGGCGACTGGTCGCCCCCCGTTCGGCGAGGGCAGCGTCGAGGAGGTCCTGGCCCGCACCGAGCAGGCCGACCCCGACCTCGACGGCGTCCCGGAGGACCTGCTTGCAGTGGTCCACGACGCTCTGCGATCCAGCCCGGGCGACCGCCCGGACGCCGCTGAACTGCTGCGTCGGCTCACCCCCGATCTCGCTCCCGACATCGCCCGGTCCGGTACCGGGCTGACCGACCCGGCGGGCCCCTTCCCTCCGCAGGCCCGGCACCGGCGCCATCGCGCGCGCCGTCCCCGGGCAGCCGCCGCCGCGGCCGTCGTGTTCCTCGGCATCGCGGCCGCGATCGCCGTCCTAGCCGCCGCCGCGTCTGACAACCGGACGGAGGTCGCGGGCGCCTCCACCCTCCCGCTGGGAGACCGCGGTCGGGGACCCTCCAGCGGCAAGGGCCGGCCCTTCCTGCCTGCGAGCGTCCTCGCGGGCAGCGCCCGGCCCACCGGATCCCGTCCGGGCGCGGCCGGGGCGCCGGCCAGGCCGTCGCCCGCCACGCTGGCCGGCTCCGGCCCGACCACGGCGCGCCCGGCCGGGGACTCCGCCTCGCCTCGGACCACGCCCGGGTCCCCCAGCCAGTCGAGCGGCTCGCGGCCCCGCTTCGCGAGCCCCGTTCCGGCTCACGCCGGCGAGACCGTCGCCCCGTGCGCCGGCCGGCCCTGGGCGGACCTCCACGGGTTCCGTTTCCGACACCACCGGCGCGGCTCACGTCGCTCGACCGTCACGTCGAACGCGTGCTCCGTCTGACACCACCGCCGGCACGCCTTCCGCCGGTGTGACAACGACGCTGTACAACGACGCGGCCCGAACGTCCTGGCCCGCCTGCCCGGACCCGACGTTCTGGCTCAACACGCGGGCCACGAGGCGTGGCCGCTCGCTCAGCCTGTCTCCAGCCGTGGATGGGCGGAGGGGCTCCAACGCTCCCGGTGCGTGAGACCGGCGGCCTGCTCGATGCCGTCGGACAGCGCACCGATGCGCTCGAGGTGATGGTTGATGCTGGCCATCACCTCGGTCGAGACCGGGCCGCTGAAGCGGGCGGCTCCGCGTCGGGCGATCAGAACCTCGACGGTGCGCAGCAGCGACTCCAGCTCACGCGCCATCTGCTCGGCTACCGCCGTGTCATCGACGATCTTCTGTTCGATGGCGGTCACCTGCCGGTCCTCGTCGCCGGGCAGGTCGGCCGCCGCCAGTGCTCGGCGTAGGTCGGCCGCGGCCGAGCGTGCCTCCGCGCGCCGCGCGAGGATCACAGCGAGCTGGAACAGACCGTCCTCGGCGTCATGGATCAACGGCGCCCGTAACCCGTCGTCCAGCGACGCGGTCGCCACCTGGGTGAGCTCTCCGACCAGGCGGGCCGCGCGCTGGTAGGCGACGCGATCCGCCTTTCCCACCAGGACCACCGCCGCGCGCCGCCGGGCCGGGCGCGCCAGCAGCCGGCGAGGATACGAGCCGCGCGCCGGCGGGACGATGACTCTGCGCCGCATCTGGCCTTCCTCCTCCCGTCGACGACCGCGGCGAATGCCGCGATGCCTAGAAGAGTAGGACGCCGCGACCCAGGCGTCGCCAGTGATCGGGCCGGGTGTGGACAACCCGCGCACCGGGCCGGAAGAACCGCTGGTCGCGCTGAGATCGCCGGTCGGCGAAGCCCGGTTTTCCACAGGTTGCCGGCTGGGACCCGGCACTGTCCCATCCCGCGTCTAACGTAGAACCCATGTGCGAGTGCGATGTACGAGAAGACACCGCCGGGCCAGGTCGGTCAGGCCCGCGCGACGACCCGCTCATGGTGATATCCGAGCGCGACCTCGCCGCGTTCCTCCATCGTCAGATGGTCCGGCAGATCGGCGGCGATGCTGAGCAGGTCGGCCAGTCGGCGCAGCAGCGCGTCCGCGGCCTCGGCCCGGTCGCGCTCATGGGCGGCGGCCCGCCAACGCGGCGCGGCCTCCTCCAGCTGGCTCCACGCGGCCGGGGTGGCCAGGCCGACCGTCACGAGTTCGTCGAACTCAGCCCGGAAGCGCCGCTGGCGGCCCGGGTCCTCGGCCAGGTCGGCCAACTGGCCGGCGACGCCGAGCGCCCGACCCCAGGCGTAGGTGGCCTGGCCGAGATGCGCCCGGCCGGTGACCTGGGCGGCCCGGGCGGCCGCGTCGTCACCCCTCCGGTCGGTCAGCCCACCCAGCATCACCTGTCGGACGGTCATCGTGCGGACCCAGTCGAGCCGACTCGCCAACGCGGTGACCGTACGCAGGCGCACCAGCGGGTCGGGCTCGAGCACCAACCGCTCGAGGATGCCGGCCAGCAACGCGTCGTCCGAACCGAGCGGCTCGTCCGGCGGATACACATCGGAGAACGCGGCGCCCGGCGGCTCACGGTGTACGTCGCCGTCGGCCGTTGCCGCGCTGTTCTGCTGGTTCGTCTTCGCTCCTCACCCCGACCGCTCCGGGCACGGCCGGCCAGGCCATCGAGGCGTTCGCCCCAGGACACGCCGAACACAGGACAAAGAGGAGCTTCCTCGCACCTTGGTTCTAGCTTAGCGTCGCGTGCATGACCTCGCCGAGGCGTCCGCCACACGACCCGTCGCCTCGGTCAGCCGACCGGAGCACACGGGTTCGGCGAGGCGTTGTTCAGGCAGAACGGTGGAACGCAGCCGTGTCAGCGATAGAGTCCGCGCGTATCCACGGACACCTCCCGAAGGAGTGACGGTGCCGATCTGGGACCGGCTACGCCAGTCGACGCAGACGATGCAGACGCAACTGGTGTCGAAGAAGAACGACCTCAAGAGCGGCGCGTTCCGCGACGCCAGCATGGCCATGTGCGCGCTGGTCGCGGCCGCGGACGGCTCCGTCGACCCGGTGGAACGCCAGCGGGTCGCCTCGCTCATCGTCAGCAACGAGGTTCTGCAGAACTTCCCAGCTGACGACCTCCAGCGCCGCTTCAACGACTACGTCGGCAAGCTGCAGGCCGATTTCGCCTTCGGCAAGGTGTCGGTCCTGCAGGAGATCGGCAAGGCCAAGAAGAAGGTGAACGAGGCGCGGGCCGTCGTACAGATCGGGATCATCATCGGCGGCGCGGACGGCAACTTCGACAAGTCCGAGCAGGGCGTGGTACGCGAGGCGTGCTTCACCCTCGGCCTGAACCCGGAGGAGTTCGATCTCTGACCGGCCGAGGGCGCGCGAGCGAAGCCGCGCGCTCCGAGGCCAGACAGAAAAAGGCCCCGACGGGCGCCCCCTGATACGGGGGGAGTCAGAGGGCACCCGTCGAGACCTGACCAACCTATCGGCTCACCTGCCTCCAGGCGACTACCGGGGCCACCAAATGGTGAGCCAGGCCGGCCGTTTCACCCAGAGCGCAGCGCGCGTCGTCCGGGCTCGCTCCCGCGAGAGCTGCGCCGGCCGGCTCGTCGACCGGCCGGCGCGGCGACCGGCCGGCGCGGCGTCGACGCGAGCGCTGAGGGGTGCCTGGCTCAGAGGGCGTCGAGGCCACGCTCGCCGGTGCGGACCCTCGCCGCGCTGTCGACCGGCAACACCCAGATCTTGCCTGCGCCGCTGTTGGGAGACGCCGCGGTCTTGAGGATGATGGAGATCACCGCGTCCACGTCGTCGTTGGCCACGACGACCTCGACCCGGGCGTTGGACACCGACTCGTCGTGCACGGCCCGACCCCGGTAGATCTGCGTCCGCCACAGCTCCATGCCGTATCCGGTGGCCTGGGACAAGGTCATCCCGCGTACCCCGAAAGTGCCGAGCGCGGACCGGACCGGGTCGACGGCATGGGGCCGCAGCAGGGCGACGACGAGCTTCACCGGGCACGCCGGGCGCGGTGTATGACGAGGGGGTCCGCGTGCGATTTCATCGGCGGAAGCATAGACGGCCCGGATGACGGTGAGATGACGGAAAGGCAGTCCCGCCGCGGGGTTCCCGGCCGCGGTGGGCGCGTCCCAGCCGCCAGCCGTCGAGCCCGCCGGCCGGGCGGGCCTCAGGTCCGGGGATCCACGCCACCCGGCCGGCAGGAACGCCGCGGGATGACAGGAACATCCGACCCAGGAACGTCCGAAACCAGGACATCCGAACCAGGAACATAGACCGCGAACGGAGCCAGCCATGTCACTGCTCGACCGGGCCGTCCCCTCGGATCCGCTGCTCACCCTGCCACCCGCGCCGTCGTTCTCGGTGACCAGCTCGGACTTGACCGCCGGCTCGCCGCTCCCCCTGGCCCAGGCGCACAGCTCGGCCGGCGGCCAGGATCTCTCGCCCCAGCTGTTCTGGTCTGGCTTCCCGGCCGAGACGCAGAGCTTCTCGGTTGTCTGCTATGACCCGGACGCACCGACCATGTCCGGCTTCTGGCACTGGATCCTGCTCGACCTGCCGGCCTCGACGACCGAGTTGGCCACCGGCGCGGCCAGCGGCGACCTGTCGGGGCTTCCCGCCGGATCGTTCCACCTACGCAACGACTGGGGCACGCTGAACTACGGCGGTGCCGCGCCCCCCGAAGGCGACCGCGCCCACCGCTACTTCTTCGTCGTCTTCGCCCTGGATGTGCCGAAACTGGGCCTCGATGGCAGCGCGAGCCCGGCAGTGGCCGGCTTCATGCGAACCTTCCACACCCTGGCCCGCGCCAGCATCACCGCGACCTACCAGCGCTGAGTCAGTCGGCCCCGACCCGCTGAAGCGGGCCGGGCCCGGCCCTCTCCCGACGAGGCAGACAGGTCGCGGCAAACACCACCGAAGCGGACTCGACCCGCGCGAACAGGGCAGGCAGACCAGGTGGGGCGATCCAGAGTCGGCATCCAGAGGCGGGCGAACCAGAGTCGGCTAACCGGGGTTGGGCTAACCGGGGTTGGGCTAACGAGGGTCGGGCGCCGAGCGCCGGCATGACCACGCGGACGCCGCCACCCCCCGTCACGGCGGCGTCCGCGAGCCAGCGCCCGAGCGCACCGCCATCGTGACCGGGGCCTCACCCAGCACGCCTCACCTACTCCAGGTGAGACACCGAGTCTGCCCAGCGACCGTCCGCCGAGCTGGCGAGCCGGACCGACGCGGGCATGATCAGGAATCCCACGATAGATTGACCCGACGGGCCGTACGGAATCCTTCACGAGAGACGGTGGAAGATCATGATTCGCAGGCTCGGACTGGCCGCGGTCGTGGCGGGCGCGGTACTCACTGTCGTCCGTCGTCGGCGAGGCAGCAGCGACGGCGACCTCTGGCACGAGGCCACCACGGCGATCACCTCGGACGGGCCGGCCCCCCGGACCTGACCGGCCGCCAGAGCAGCGCGGGTGACGGCCCACCCGGCCGCCCGCCCGCTCCCCGCGCTGACCGTCCCGCCGCCCGACAATGGGACCCCGACAATGGGACGATGCCGATCGATGACCACGCCCGCCATACCCGCGACGTCACTCCGCGAGTATGGCTGGCCGGCGCTCGCGCCAGCCAGCGCCGGCTCCTGGACCTGATCGCCACGATCGACGACTCCACCGCCCGCCGGCCGTCCCTGCTACCGGCCTGGACCGTTGGCCATCTCGTCACCCACCTGGCCCGGGGCGCCGAAGGCGCCACCCGCGTGCTGCGCGGGGTCCGTGACCGAACGGCGGCCGTCTTCTATCCGCACGGTGCCCCGGGGCGGGCCGCCGACATAGAAGCCGGATCCAGCCGGCCGGCGGCCGAGTTGCTGGCCGACGTCACCGCGGCGTTCGGCCGGCTCGAGGAAGCGATGGCGGAACTCGGCCCGCGGGACTGGCGCGTCGGTCTCGGCAGCGGCCCGTTCGGCCTGGTGACCATGCCCGAACTGATCATGCACCGTTGGCGGGAGGTCGAGGTTCACTCCGTCGATCTCGGCCTGGCCGATGTCGGCGGCCCAACCTGGGACGAGCTCGGAGTGGACTACATCGAGGCCGAGTGGGACTTCACCCTGCTCGGCCTGGGCCAGCGAGTGCCGGACGGCCGCACGCTCGTCCTGGCCCCCGGCGACCGTCCCACCCGCGGCTTCGGCCACGGCACGGCGGTCACATTGATCGAGGAACCGATTGGGGTCACCCTGCGTTACCTAACCGGCCGGGGCGGATCGCCGAGCTGGCCGGAGCTTGCCCCGTGGGCCTGACCGCCCCCGCTTGGCGCCGACCCGCGAGGGCCGACAACCAAGCCAGTCCCGGACCTTGCCGGTCCGGGGCGTCGCCCAGCCTCAGGCCTCGCCGAGAACGGCGGACAGTCCCGCCGCCAGGCCGCCGCCGGTCCCGTCCCCGTCGGCGTTGATGTCGACCGCCCGGCCGTCCGGTCCGGTGACCCGCAGGCACGGGATCATCGGACCGCGGGCTTCGAACCACCGGGTGATCGCCTGGCCGAGGGTGCGCAACGATCCCGTCAACGGCGATCCGTCACCCAACGCGACCAACACCGCGTCCGGCAGCCCGCCGGCCAGCAGCTCTCGCTCCGGCGCGGGGCGGCGCAGCGACACCAGCCCCCGCAGTGCGGGCTCATCGAGCAGATAGGCCCGTAGGCTCCGCAACTCGTCCGCCACCACGTCCCCGTCGAAACTGATCGCGAGGGCCCTCTCACTGGTCACCGGGACCGTCCACCATCCATTTCCACACGTGCCCACGAAGGATCGCGCCACCACAGCGGTGGCGTTTCGCAAAGAAGGTTCAGGACAGCGACGTCATCGCGCTTGACCGGACCGTAACGCTACCGCGTAACGGAACCGACACGACGACACTTGGGCGGATCTGCCGTCACCCGGCGGTGATCTGCCCACTCAGGGGTGGTTTGAATCCCCGCCAGGCGGGGCAACTAAGCGACCCGGCCGGGCGGAATTCCCGGCATGTCCTAGATGCCCAGACTGCCCGGAGTGCCCGGGGCGCTCGCGCGGCGACGCGGAGCGCAGCGACGCCGGCAGGTAGGCGGCGCCCGGCCCCCGGCTGGCGGCGACATCGCTCGGGTTGGACATGCGGCACCGGTCGAGCGAGAGGCAGCCGCAGCCGATACACGACTCCAGCCCGTCCCGTAACGCGGTCAGCGCCCTGATCTGCTCGTCCAGCCGGGCGCGCCAGGCCTCCGAGATCCGCGCCCAGTCGGCGCGGGTGGGCGTGCGGGACTCGGGCAGCCTCGCCAGCACCTCAGTCACCTCCTCCAGGCTGAGCCCGACGTTGCGGGCCGCGCGAATGAACGCGAGCCGGCGCAGTACACCGCGCTCGTAACGGCGTTGTCCACCGCCGGTGCGTGAGCTGTGGATAAGTCCGCGGGACTCGTAGAAGCGCAGCGCCGATGCGGCGAATCCGGACCGGCGGGCCAGCTCGCCAACCGTCAGCTGATCGCCGGGCCGGAGGATGTCGTCCATACGTCCGACCCTACGCCTTGACTTGAAGTTGACTTCAACTTGAACGATGGGATCCGCACCATGCGAACCCCATCGGAGGAACCTCATGCTCACCACACGCACCGCGCTGATCACCGGCGGGTCGAGGGGGCTGGGTCTCGCTCTGGCCACGGCCCTCGTCCGCGACGGCTGGACGGTCGTCGTCGACGGGCGAGACCCGGACCGGCTGGCCGCCGCCGCCCGCGCCCCGCACGCCGCCGCCGCTTCATCCGCGACCGGCGCGACCGGCGCGACCGGCGGGCGGATGATCACTGTCACCGGCGACGTCACCGACCCGGCCCACCGCGCCGCGCTGCTCGCCGCCATCGAGCGGGTCGGCCGCCTCGACCTGCTCGTCCACAATGCCAGCGAGCTTGGCCCCAGCCCGCAACCCAGGTTGGCCGACTACCCGCCGGCCGCGCTCGAGCGGGTGTACGCGGTCAACGTCCTGGCCCCGGTCGCACTCACCCAGCTCCTGCTACCTCTCATCCGCGCCTCCCGCGGCACCGTCATCATGATCAGCTCGGACGCGGCGGTCGAGCCGTACGCCGGCTGGGGCGGGTACGGGTCGTCGAAGGCCGCGCTGGACCAGGTGGCCGCCGTGCTCGCGGTCGAGGAACCGGCCGTGCGGGTGCTCGCCGTGGACCCCGGCGACATGCGCACCGAGATGCATCAGCGCGCCTTCCCGGGCGAGGACATCTCCGACCGGCCGGAGCCGGCGACTGTTGTCCCGGCGCTGCTGCGCCTGGCCGACGACCCGGGCGCGGCGCCCGGCCGCCATCGAGCCGCCGATGTCGGCACGGGTCCCGGTCCGGACCGGGCGGCGCACGCGGCGGCGGACGCGGCGGCCCGGTCATGACGTTCGACGAGCTCAGCTTCACCCGCCCCGACACGCTGACCGCGACCGAGCCCCCCGAGGCCCGCGGCCTGGCCCGGGACGAGGTCAGGCTCCTGGTCGCCGACGGCGAGACGGTCACGCACACCCGTTTCTGGAACCTCGGACGCTTCCTGCGACCGGGTGACCTCGTCGTCGTCAACACCTCGGCGACGATCGCGGCGGCGGTGGACGGCGTCCGGCCGGACGGGACGCGCTGCGTCGCGCACTTCTCCACACCCGCGCCCCGATCCGGGGACGGTGTCGCCCGCTGGGTGATAGAGGTCCGGCGCGGCCCGGACGCGGCCCGGCCCGTCCTCGACGCGGCGCCGGGCGAACGGATCACCCTGACCGGCGGCGTCGTCCTCACCCTGCGCGCGCCGGAGCGGCGGCGGGCTGAGGGCGTCCGGCTGTGGCGGGCCGACGTCGAGCTGGAAGGCCGCGCCGACGACCTCGACGACGGCGTCCTGGCCTACCTGGACCTGGTCGGACGGCCGATCACCTACGGCTACCTGCGCGGGTCCTGGCCGCTGCCGTACTACCAGACGGTGTTCGCCGGGCCGGTCGGCAGCGCGGAGATGCCGAGCGCCGGCCGCCCGTTCACCAGCGACCTGGTGACCGACCTGATCAGCGAGGGCGTGGCCGTCGCGCCGATCGTCCTGCACACCGGGGTCTCGTCGCTGGAGGCGGGCGAGACCCCGCAGGCCGAGCGGTTCGACGTCCCGGCGGCGACGGCCCGACTGGTCAACGCCACGCGGGCGGCCGGCGGCCGGGTCGTGGCGGTCGGCACGACGGTCACGCGGGCGCTGGAGTCGGTCGCCGAACCAGACGGGACCGTCCACCCTGGCGGCGGCTGGACCGACCTGGTGCTCTCCCCCCGGCGGCCGGCGCGGACGGTCGACGGCCTGATCAGCGGCTGGCACGAGCCGGACGCGTCCCACCTGCTGCTGCTCCAGGCGGTGGCCGGACGGGCGATGGTCCGCCGGGCCTACGCGGCCGCGCTGGAATACGGCTACCTGTGGCACGAGTTCGGTGACAGTTGCCTACTGTTCCCCGACCGCGACTCGTCGTCCGGCAGCCGCGCGGCAAGGATGGAATCATGACGAACACCGAAGAGCGCCTGGGCTGGAACCAGCAGATCATCGAGGAGTTCCGGGCCAACGAGGGCAAGGTCGGCGGCTCGTTCGCCAGCCTGCCACTGACCCTGCTCACGACGATTGGCGCGAAGACCGGGCAGGCCCGTACCAGCCCGCTGGCATACCTGCCGGACGGCGACCGCATCGTTGTCTTCGCCTCCAACGGCGGCCGGGACACGCATCCGCTCTGGTACCGCAACGTGCTGGCCAACCCGGCCGTGACGGTGGAGGTCGGCGCCGAGACCTATCCGGCCCGGGCAGTAGAGGTCACCGGGACCGAGCGGGACGAGCTGTACGCCCGGCAGGTCGCGGTCGTGCCCGGCTTCGGCGACTATGCGAAGACGGCCGGCCGCGTCATTCCGGTCGTGGCCCTCGAGCGGGCAGCCTGACCAAACCTCCGTCGCCGGCCGGCGCGCCTTCCCACCGCCCACGGTGGCTCGACGGCGGCCGGCCCGCGCGGGGGGCGCATCCCGGTGCGCCGCCCCGTCCGGTACCGGGGCGGACGATGGTAGACAGGCGGAGTGGCGGACGGGGCGAACGGCGCGGACGAGCAAACGCGCCGGGCGCGCCGGGCGCGCCGGGCGCTGTACCGGCCGATGGTCGCCCGCGACATCGCGGAGCACCCCCGGGCGTCGACACCGCTCGAGCTGCTGTTCGACCTGTGTTTCGTGGTTGCGGTGTCGCTGGCGTCGGCCGGCCTGCACCACAGCCTCAGCGAGGGCCATATCGGCCCGGGTGTCCGCTCGTACGCGATGGTTTTCTTCGCCATCTGGTGGGCCTGGATGAACTTCTCCTGGTTCGCCTCGGCCTATGACACGGACGACCTGCCCTACCGGCTCGCGACGATGGTGCAGATTGTCGGCGTCCTGGTCGTCGCGGCCGGCATCCTGCGCGCGTTCACCGACCGCGATTTCGCCGTCGTCACCCTCGGCTACGCCATCATGCGAGCCTCGCTGGCCCTCCAGTGGGTACGGGCCGGACGCGGTGACGCCGAGCGGCGCTCGGCCAACTACCGCTACGCGGCCGGGATCGTCCTGTGCATGGTCGGCTGGGGACTGCTTCTGCTGGTCCCACATGCCTGGCTGCCGTGGGGGTTCGTCATCATGGTCGGCTTCGAGCTAGCCGTGCCGCCGCTGGCCGAGTTCGGGACCCGCAGCCCCTGGCATCCCGGCCATATCGCCGAACGTTACGGACTGTTCACTTTGATCGTCCTGGGCGAATCGGTACTGTCGGCGACGACCGCCGTCCAGTCCGGCCTCGACTCGCACGCGCACGGCGAGGTCGGCGGCCTGCTCACCGTCGCCGGCTCGGGCATCCTGATCGTCTTCAGCATGTGGTGGATCTACTTCGACTCGCCCGCGGAGGAGTTTCTCCTGTCAAACCGGATCGCTTTCGTCTGGGGATACAGCCACTATCTGGTCTTCGCCTCGGTCGCGGCCGTCGGCGCCGGGCTCGCCGTCGCCGTCGACCACGAGACGCACCACTCGGAGCTGTCCGCCCGCGCCGCCCAGGCCGCCGTCGCCGTCCCGGTCGCCGTCTTCCTGCTCGTCGTCTTCCTGGTCCACGTCCGCCTCGGCCGGCGCGGCCGGAGCCACGGCGAGCTGTTCCCGTTGGCGGCTGCTCTCGTCACGCTGAGCATCCTCACACCGGCCCCGCTGCCCGTGACCGCCGTCCTGCTGGTCGTCCTGGTCACGCTCCGCCTACTTCCGACCCATCCCGCACCGGCGGAAGCATGACCACACGTCGTGGTCCCAGAACCTTGCCGTATCCTTAAGAGCCACCGGGGGCGTAGCTCAACTGGCAGAGCACTGCCTTTGCAAGGCAGGGGTTAGGGGTTCAAATCCCCTCGTCTCCACAGGTTTTCCCCCTTCCCGAAGATCCAGATGTAGCCAACTGTGTAGCCAAGGCCGCTTGGTGGCCCGCCGGCACGGTCCCGGACGGCGAGAAGGCCCCGTACCGAAGCACGGGGCCTTTCTGGCGGGCACGCTCACCTACTCGTCGTCCGCCGGCCCGTCGTCCTGGTCCTGTTCCGTCGGGCGCATGACGTCGTCCATCGCATCGGCCGCCGCCCGCATCCGCTCAGGCAGGGCGTGGCCGTACCGCTCCATCGTCATCCGGACCGTCGAGTGCCCGAGGATCTCCATCACCGTGCGCGGCTCGACGCCCGCGGCGAGCAAGAACGTGGCACAGGCGTGGCGCAGATCGTGAAGCCTCAGCCACGGCATGCCCGCCTTGTCGCGTAGCTGAGTGAACCGGCGCGTGACGTTGCGCGGCTCCATCAGCGTGCCGACCGTCGAGGCGAAGACGAGATCATTCTCCTTCCAGCGCTTCCCCGCGCGGGCGCGTTCGGCGTCCTGGCGCTCCTTCTGACGCTTGAGCGCGTCCACCGCCATTCGAGGCAGCGGAACCGGCCGGCGCGAGTTCCGGGTCTTCGGCTCGACGAACTGGAGAGTCCCGCCGACCCGTTGCGCCGATCGCCGGACCCGCATCGTGCCCGCGTCGACGTTGGCGTCCGCCCAGCGGAGCGCGACCAGCTCACCCCGCCGAAGGCCGACCGTCAGCGCCAGCACGAACAGCGCTTCGAGCCGGTCGTCTCCCACCGTGGCCAGGAACGACCGCGCCTCAGCCGGCGTCAGCACCCGGCGTTCCTCGGCTTCGAGACGTGGCGAGCGGACCGACTTCGCGGCGTTGCGGCTGACCAGCTCCATCCGTTCCGCGTCGGACAGCGCGGCCCGCAGCACCGCATGAATCTTCGCCAGGCTGGCCGGCTTCATCGAGTCCCGCCGGGCAGCGTGGAGGCGCTGGACGTCCTTCGGCGTGAGCTTGTCGAGCCGGGTCTTGCCGAGCACCGGCACAAGGTGTTTGTCGACCGCGTACCGGTACCTGGTCAAGGTCGACGGGCGGGTCCCGTCGTGCCCCTTGATCTCGGTGAGCCAGTACGCCAGCCATGCGCCGACGGTCTGGGCTTTGACGCTGAGGTCCTGGCCCCGGTCGGCCGCCCTGCGTAGCTCCCGCATCTTGTCGAGCGCCTCGCGCTCGGTACGGCCGTAAACGGTTCGGCGACGGCGCTTGCCGTCCACCCAGCCAAGGTCGATCACGCCGACCCAGCGGCCGTCGCTCTCCCGCCGGTACAAGCCACCTTCCCCGTGCGACCGACGACGTTTCGCGGACACCCGAGATCACAGCCTTTCGTGAGTTCGTGGTTCCCGCTCTCTGCTGGGCGTGGATGGTCCGTCGGGCGGCCGTCCGCATCCAGGGCGCTTCGCGTCGCTACGCGATCGACCTTCGGTCGACCCTGGACACGGCCGCCCGCCCGACGGGTTGAGACGCCGAGCAGGCAGCGGGAGAAAAATGGGGGTGAAGGGCCGCGAGCCGGGTCTATTCGGCCCGGCAGAGCGCGGCGGCTTCGGCCCGGCGTGCCCGACGGATCAGGCTGGCAAAGGTGACGATCGACGGCGCGTCGCCCAGGAGAAGCCAGTCGATCATGTGCCGGTCATGCTCACCCAGCTCGACGCCGTCCAAGGGGTGGACGAGGATGCGGCGCCGGTCCTCGAATGGCACCCAGCCGCGCGGTTCCCGCTCGATGGGTCCGGTCGGGATGAGCGCGGCGATCCGGTCAAAGCCCGCGCCGGGAGCGGGCCGGGTCGGGACGCTGGCGCCCTGCACCGTGCGGAACACGAGAGTGGTGACGACGTCGCCGAACGACTCGGTGAACACGGCGTCAGGCGGGATCGCGCCCAGGACGCGGGCGATGTCGACAGGGTCCGCCCCGGGCCGGATCGTCACTTCGTAGTCGCCGTGCGCCGTCCGGGCGAACTGGACGAACGGCTCTCCGGTCGAGGGGTCGCGCCACGGTCCGTGGGCAGGCGGAACAATGCTCATCGGGTCTCGCTCCCTTGTGAGGTAAGGGTCGGGATCAAGGCCCTGGTGGGTGCGCCAACACCCGCCGGGGCCGCCTCTTGCCGATCGCGCTTGACGGTTGCCTAGCGCGTGATGCGAGTGTGCGCCGCCGGCTAGGCAACCGTCAAGTACGGTGTTCGGGTGCATCACTTGATGGGCGCCGCCGAGATCGGGAAACGGTTGGGCGTGAGCCGGCAGCGGGTCAGCCAGATAGCGGCGGACGATCCGACGTTCCCCGCGCCGGTCGCCGAGCTTGCCGCCGGTCGGATCTGGGAGACCGCCGATGTCGAGCGCTGGATTGCCGAACACCGGCCGGGCGATCGGGCCGCCGGGTCCGGGTAGCACCGCCTGCCCCCGGGCCGACCGGGCGATCATGCCGCGTCCCGGCCCGCGTACTCGGCGAGCCGGTCGACGTAGGCGATCAGCGCGGTTGCCGGAACCCGGCGCGACCGGCCGATGCGGACGCTGGCGATCTCTCCGGCGCGGAGCAGTTCGTAGAGGGTGGAGCGGCTGACCCCGAGCAGGTCGGCGGCTTCGGTGGGTGTGTAGAGCAGCTTGTTCACGGCTTCGTCCGTTCGTGCTCGACGGGTCACGCGGCGGCGGGCAGCGTCGAGCCAGGTGGACCGGCACCGGCGGTGCGGATGGCTGCGTCGAGCCGTGCCCGCCAGGCCGTCCGGTCCGCGACGGCGCGGAGCACGAGCTGTTCGCGGCGAGGCACGTCGGGTTCACCGGGCCGGGCGAGCGTCCAGAGCGACCGGCCGGGATCAGCCAGCGGCCCGGCCTGTTCCTCGCTGTCGCCGCCGCCCGCGGCGAGTTGCTGACGGACCCAGGCGAGCCGGTCGCGGCGATGGTCGGTCAGCGTCTTGCCGGACCAGGAACGGGAGACCAGGACGCGGCGGCCTCCGAAGCCGAGGGTGTCGCGCCGGTGGGCCTTGCCCTTGCACCGACCCGGGACGAGGCCGGGCCGAGGGTTGCGGGGTTGGACGGCGTAGAGGAGCCAGTTCGCGCAGCCGGGCGAGCAGGGTTCGTACCGCAGCGCGTCGGCCATCCGCTCGACGTGGTCCCGCCGCCGGTCGGAGTCGATGGCGTGGCAGGCGTCCAGGCTCTTGGTCAGGTACTTGGTCAGATAGCCGATCAACCGGCCCGCGTCCCGATGGTTCGCGGTGACGCCGTCCGCGCGGATCTGCTCGCCGAAGCGGGCGACGTGCGCGGGTTCGTCGTTCGGGCCGATCTGGTCGAGCGCCTCATCCCACGTGGGAAGCACGGCGCCGGTGTCGGGGTCGATGTAGCCGCCGGAGAGTTCGTGCCAGACGGGTGGACGGTGCCGGTCGTAGACCGGCCTGTCGTGGGCGGGCCACCAGACCTGGTGGTAAGTCGCCGCCGCCACCTGCCGCAGCACGATGCGCGGGATGGTGCCCCGGATCGCGGCGTGCAGGTGCGGAGCGAGCCGCCGTTGCGGTTCCAGCGCGGCGAAATACTGGACGTTCCAGCCGACCGCCCGCCGCAGGTTCTGCCAGAACCGGTCGATCAGCTTCGGGAAGTGGATCGCGTCCCGGGCGGCCCGCCGGTAGTCGTACCGGTCGGGATCGACCGGCGCCCCGTCCACGATCGGCCCGTAGCTCGGGCACGTCAGCGTGAGGAACAGCGAGGGCCGCCACACGGTCCCGTCCGGCGCGGTGAACGTCCGCCCGACTGTCCGGCGGTCGACGGGCAGCCGGGGCAGGTCCGGCGCGTCCTGGCGCCGCCGGGTCGACCGGGTCCGCCGGGGCCGGTCCCGCGTGTCGGGCGCCGCCTGGCCCCGGACGCCGGTGTCGGTGAGCGCCGCGTCCACCTGCGAGATGAGATCGTCCGCGTCCGCGATCTGCTCGGCGTTCCCGTCCCGTTCGGCGTCGGCGCGGACGGCTTCGAGATCGGCGCGGAGCTGGCCGAGGGTCTTCTGTTCGTCGGTCGGCGGGTTCTGTTCGGGGAGGGGTTCGTGGTCGAGGTGCCAGCCGGCCGCGCACTGGGCCATCCGCAACCGGCGTGCCCGTTCCGCGCACGAGGGGCACACAGACGCGAGCGTGGCCCCGCACGGCGCCGGGACGATCTCCGTCTCGCCGGTGACCGTGTCGACCCGACGCATGGGCAGCGGGCGGACGCAGACGCCGTGGTCGACGGCGACCGCGTCGATCACCTGACGGGCCAGCGGCAGCCGGGCCCGCTCGACCCGGCTCAGCGATCCCGCCGTCATGCCGGCCGTCATGCCGCTTCCTCCTGTTCGGTGGTGTCGGGCCGGTCGGGATGGTCGGGGGGTGGTTCGGGGCAGCCGCAGACGGTGGCCGGGCCGGTGGGGGCCTGGCAGCCGGTGTCGGACCAGTGGGCGACCCAGAGGTGGCGGCACCAGGGGCAGACCGGCAGCGGGATCACGGCCGCCAGCCGCCCGGACGTCACGCCGCCCAACCGTCACCGTCGGTCGCGTCCCAGCCCTCCCCCTGCTCGGCCGCCGGGATCACGGGAACCCAGCCGCCCTGGGTCGGGACGAGGAGATCACCGATGCGGGCCGGGTCCGGATCGCCGGCCGTGGCCATGCGGTCGATCTCGTCGTCGGTGACGTGACCGGCCCGGACCCGGACGGGTTCGGCCTGCCCGTCGGCCTGGACGTAGCCGACGCCGGCCAGCGCTTCAGGGATCTCGTCCGCCCGCGCGCCCCGGGCGTAGGACCCGGCGCCGAGAATGAGATCGGCGTGGTCAGCTTCGGTCGTGCGCAGGCAGACCCGCAGCGGGAACAGGTCCCGGAACGGCACCGTCTCCTTGCGCGGGTCCTGGACCGCGCCGACAAGCACGACCCCGGGCGCCCGCCCCTGCGAAAGGAGCAGCGGCAGCGCCGCGCCCAGCCGGCGCTTGAGCTCCCGGTCGGTCACGTAGGCCGTCAGCGAGGCAAGTTCGTCGACGAGCAGCACGATCAGCGGCTCGCCCATACTCGGGACATGAAGCCGGGTCCGGCCCTGCATGCTCTCCGCCCGGTCCCGCATGACACCGACCGCATCGTCGAGGAGATCGGCGATCTGCTCCGGGTCGGTCGCGAAACGGGCGAACAGCCGGCGGCCGAAGCCGAGTTCCATCCCGCCCTTGGGATCACACGCCCAGATCTCGACCAGCCCGGCCCGGACCGCCGGCCGCAGCGCCCGCACCAGCGACCACAGCACCGAGCCCTTACCCGACCCGGTCGCGCCCGCGACCAGCACGTGGGTGCCACGCAGCCTGATCCGCCACACATCGCCGTCTTCCGTGCGGCCGACCGGCAGCCCGTCGAGCCGGTCGATCAGCCCGTCCGCGTCGGGTTCGCCGTCGTCGTCCTGGGGGTCGATGTCGGCGGGGCGGACCGGGCGGGCGAGCGGGTCGGTCCGAGCGAACTCCAGCCGCACATAGCCGATCTTGGTGTCGGCGCGGACCCGGCAAGTCCGGGCACGGAACGCCAGCCGCAGCGCTTCCGCCTGCTCTCGCCAGGTCTCCACCGTCTGCCCGTAGAGCAGCTCCACTCGGAACCGATCCACCCCGGCCGCGTGGCGGAAACGGCTGATCCGGGGAAACGTGTCCTCGAACCGAACCCGGTCCCCGTTCTGGAGCGGGACCCGGATCGCCAGCCCCGAGTGAATCATCACGGGGCGCCAGCGCAGCCGGTAGACGAAGACCAGCCGGACCCGGCCCCACAGCAGCCGGCCCGCCCAGACCGCCGACCGGCGATGCACCAGCCGCCACAGCCCACCGACCGCCACCAGGACGCCGGCCAGGACCAGCAGGCCGAGCCAGCCCGCCCGGACGTACAGGTAGACCAGGCCGACCGTCACGCCGACCGGGATGGGCCGCCGGGCCAGGGCAAGCAGCAGCCGGCCCGCGAGCCGGAACAGCACATCAACGGTGACCATCCACAGCGGAATCGTCACCTTCTCATTCCGCGTCGGGAAATCCGGCAGCCGCCGATCCCCGTTGATTCTGCCCATGACAGGTCACACCCACCTTACGAAAAACGGGTCAGGAGAAACGCTAGAAAGAGTGGTCAGGCCGCGCGGGGCATGCCCTCGCCGGCATCATCGACGTCGCCGCCGACGTCGGTGAACGGGATCTGCTCGGCCGCGTCCTGGCGGGCGAACATGATCCGCTCGCATTCGATGAGATAGTCGTTGACCGTCGCCAACAACGTGTAGGCGAACTCCACGTGGCCCCGGGTGACGGTTTCCCCGGCCGCCGTGATGCTCACGTGGGTCTGGCCGGCATCCAGGGTCAGGATCGGCGCCTTTCCCTCGGCCCGCGTGACGCAGCGGCTGGCCGCGTCCGCGTCGAGGTGCAGGGAGACGAACGACGACCCCAGCCGCCGAAGCTCCGGCCGGTCGCGGCTCACGCCGACACCGCCCCGCCCGGACGCCGAACCGCCCCCGCCGGCGGGCCGCCAGCCGGACGCATCCCCGCCGCCCGCAGCGAGTAGGCCACCTTGGGGAACGACCCCCGCTGGTCGACGTAGGCGACCAGCGCCAGCCCCTCGAACTCCACCGGCCGAAACGGCGTGCCCGCCATCGGGTCCGGGATGACCGGCGCCACCGGCGAGGAGATCTTCACCTTGACCTCGGACGTGCGCGCCGCCGGGTCACCGTCGAACACCTTGACCGACCACACCGGCTCACCGGTGTCCCGGTCCCGCGCCTGCGGAGCCGGCCCACCACCGGCCGGGGTCTTGTCGAAATCCCCGAGCGGCTCGACACCGATCACGAACGCACCGTGCGGGAACACCAGCCCGAACGGCACCGGAATACGACTCGGAACAGCCATCCCGGCTATCACCTCCACCTGCTCCGCGTACCGACACGCCCACCGTGCCGGTGTCACGAATGCAGCGTGCACCGCTCGCCAACCGCTTTTCAACGGCTAGACAGCGCATGGATGCACGGCAGGTATGGGCGCCATATCAAGTCAGGCTGAGGCCATATTCGGTTCGCATAAACATGGGGGATGGCGTGACGGTTCTTGCTGTGCCGCTAATATGCGGGCATGGCTGAGGGGTCATCTCCGGTCTATACCGCGCGGGGACCGGTCGACGACGAGAACTGGACCGCCGTCGCTGACGCGCTCAACGAGCGCATGCGCCGACGCCGGGTCGGTCAGCAACGCCTCGCCGAACTCTCCGGCGTATCCGTGTCCACGGTCCGGCTCGTGCAGAGCGGAGCGCCCGGCCGGCGTGTACAGAACAAGACCCTGGAAGCGCTCGCCCGCGCCCTGGACTGGCCCGACGACCACCTGATCGGCCTGCTCCTCGCCGACGCCCCCGCTCCCACGCCCGACGACGCCGGGACGGACGACCCCGTTCTCGCCGGCATCGAGCGGATCGAACGCCGCCTCGACGGCCTGGCCCGCCAACTCGCCAGCGTCGAGCGTCTGGCCGAACGAGCGGCCGGGGGCCGGCACGGGTGAGGGGCCGGAACCCGCGTGCCGCATGCGGGTCCCGGCCCCTCGGCCTTCGGGGAGTGGATCTATTCGTACGGAGGCGGTTCGGGGTCCCTGCTGGTCATGACGGGGGCAAGCGCCCGGTGGATCGCCACGATCGTGTCGGCCCTGCCCAGCCGGTAGGCCCGCTGCTCCGTCTCGCTACGGAACAGCCGGCGCCGCCGCTCAGCCGCTCCCGACGGCGCGCCGCCGGCCACCTGCTCGGCACCGCCGAAGATGAGCACCACGTCGACATCGCCGTTCGCTTCGGTGAACCGGACGTCGTCCGGCAGCGCCGAGGCAAGTAGCACCAGCTCCGACGGCAGCGTTCCGGCCGGGATCATCAACGACCACTCACCCCGCCCGAGCCGGGCGATCCTCGGGATCGACCGCTGCCACCCGGCGCCCGCGTCGACCGCCCGGTCATCGGGCACGGATGGCCCGTCGGTAGCTCCGACGTCAGTCACGTCCCGGCGCCCCACACGGCCAGGCGCTCCTGGACCGCGTCGAGCAGAAGCCGACTACCCACAGGCGGCCGGAGCGGCAGGTCGAGGAAGAACCGCACCCCGGTCACCGCGTAGTCGGACCAGCCCCGAGCCCGGGCGTAGGAGTCCGCCGAGGCCGCTGACTCGAACGTGATGATCGTGTCCACGATCCGCCGCTCACCGCCCGGCGCGAACCGCACGATCCCGAACACCAGAGGTGCCGCCGACCCGCCCCCGCCGTCATCGTCGACCGTCATCCGACTACTCCCGTCCGTCGCCTCCACCGTTGGAGACCGGCCCGGCCCCACGGAGAGGCCAAAGTCGACGTGGGGGCGGGCCGGCGTAGGACCAGCCTCAGACCTCCCCCGCCGGCCTAACGAGACCAAGCGGACATACGCCGCCCGCATGGAACCGACCGCGCCGCCGCGCCGGTCGAGCGCCCGCCACAGCATCGGGAAGCGCTCGCCATCCCGTCGCACGGCCGGCAACCCATGCCAAACCTGTATGAGCGCGCTACCGTGAGCCAGGAGCCGCGCACGTCCGCGACCCGCCGACCCCTCGACCCGGGAAACGCGAGGAATGCCACCGACCACCCAGCGCCCCTACACCGTGGCCGCCGAGACGCTCGCCCGCGACGAGATGCGCGCCGCCCTGCGCGCCCGCGACTTCGGCGCCGTCTTCCGCCTCATGAAGAAATGGGACGGCGCCAGCCAGGATCGCATCGCCTCCCCGGTCGAGGGACTCACGCAAAGCCGGGTCAGCCGGATCATGCGCGGCGAAGACCGGATCATGTCCCTGGAACTGATCGAGCGGATCGCCGACGCCCACCACATACCCGGCGCCCTGCTCGGCCTGGCCCCCCGCCCGTGGGAGTCACCCGCCACCGCCCCGGCCGCCCGAACCGAACCGGCGACGCCCGCGGCATCCGCCGCGCCCGCTCCGGCCGGTGAGATCGTCGAACGCTCCCTCCAGATCGACATCGAAGTCGACCCGGACGGATGGGCCACCCTCACCTACCGCCACGAGCTGCACAACGGCGGCCCCGACCCGCTCACCCGCATCGCCCGCGAACTCTGGTTCGAGGAGACCAACGGCCCGCTCGCCATCGAGCCCGTCGCCTACGACGAGCGGAACGTCATCATCCAGCGCGTCCACGACACCCCGTTAAACGCGCGGTTCGCCTGCCAGATCTTCCCCGCCGTCCAACACGGCGAATCCACGGCCATCGGCTACCGCGCCACCGGCGGACGGTTCGTCTACGACCACTACTGGCGCCAGTCCATCACCCGCCCGACCGACGAGTTCATCGTCCGGCTACGCCACCACGGGATCAGCATGCTCACCCGCTGCACCGCCAGCGAGGAACGCCCCGACGGTTCCGAGATCTCCGCGACCGACGGCCTGTCCTGGCAGCGCGACGGCGACGACATCGTCATCGAACTCACCCGCCACCATCTGCGCGCCAACCAGTCCGTCACGCTTCGATGGGACACCCGCCGTGACCCTTCGTGACACCGTCGAGCTGCTCATTCGCGAATGGGACGCCCACGAGAAAGCCCGCGGCGCCAGTACCATCATCGACTTCGACTGCCTACCCGACACGGCCCCAGCCGACATCACCCCGGCCGAAAGCCGCCTGGACGTCTACCACCAGTTGCGCGACCTGCTCGCCGACGCCGAACGCGACGGCAACCGGCCCCTGTCCGACCGGCTCCGCGCCGACATCGCGTATGTCTCCGCCCTTCTCGGCGAGCGGCAGCCGCTCGACGACTACCTGACCGCTACCCAGGGATGCCCCGCCGCCGGCTGGCCCGACGACTACGTGACCGCCATCGGCGAACGAGCAAAAAGCGCCCTTGCCGATCTGGGCATCGGCTGGAGCGCCGACACCGACGCCGAGATGACCAAGGCCGAAGGCCCGATCGACATCACCGACGCACCCGACGCGATCCGCGCCGCCGCCGCCGACCGCGAACCGATAGCGCGCGAAGTCACCGGCACCACGGCCCCCTACACGCTGACCATCACCACGGACGACGTCGACGCTTACTGGGCCTACTGGCTCGACGGAGCCGGCAGCGCGCTCCGACTCCGGTTCAACCGTCGCCGCGCGACCTTCACTCAGGTCCGGATACGCCAGTTCGCCCAACACGAAATCCTCGGCCACGCGCTGCAATGCGCGACCTACGCCGCCCAAGCCCGCGCGACCGACGTGCCCTGGGTCCGCCTGTTCTCCGTCCACACCCCCCGCGAAATCATGTCCGAGGGTCTCGCCCAGGCGTTCCCACTCATCCTCAGCCCCAACGACGCCCCGCTCGTCGCCCGGGTCCGCCTCGACCACTACCTCCAGCTCGTCCGCGCGGAACTGCACCGCGCCATCAACGCCGGGGCCGCCATTCCCGACTGCATCGACCACGCCCGCGCCCGCGTCCCCTGGTGGACCCCCGCTGTCATCGGCGACATCCTCACCGACCGCAACACCGACCCGCTCTTGCGCTCCTACCTGTGGGCCTACCCCGCCGGCATCGACTGGTTCGTCACCCTCGCCGACACCGCCGACCCGACAACCGTGGGAGAGGTCCTCCGTGCCGCCTACACCCAGCCGCTCACCCCAGCCGACCTCACCACCCTCTGGCCGACTGGCCCCACATGCGGCGGACCCGGCGCCCCTCTTCGTCTACGGAAGCCTCCTCTTCCCTGACGTCCTCCGCGTCCTCATCGACCGCGACCCCACCCGCCAACCCGCTACCGCGCCAGGATGGCAGGTCATTGCCCTCCCCGGCCGCCTCTACCCCGGCCTCATCCCCAACCCGGCCGCCGCCGCGACCGGCGAGATCTTCACCGACCTCACCCCCAGCGAATGGCGCACCCTCGACGCCTTCGAGGCCGACGTCTACGCCCTCACCCGCCTCACCCTCACTGGCCAGGGATCGGCCCTTGCCTACACCTGCACCGAGCCGCCCGAGACCGACACCGCCTGGGAGCCAGCAGCCTTCGCCCGCGACCACCTCACGGGCTACCTCGACCGCTGCGCGGCCTGGCGCCAGCGCTACGACGAGCGTCTCTGAACAGATTCGCTGCCGAATTGCCCATTTTGAGATCAAGCGTCGCGCCGCGCGACGGCTGCGCGCGGCGCTGGCGCGCCGTGCTCGCCGGCGCGTCGCATCGCGATTCTCACACTTGAACGTCGGCAGCGTCCCGCTCAGCCGCCGCAGCCTGTAGCGCCCGGCTGTCGCTACGCTGGGTAGGTGATGGCTGAACGAGAGTCTTGGGCATCCTCGCCGGCCGTCCGCGCCTCCATGCGGTCCAACAAGTCCCGAGACACCAAGCCTGAGCTGGCTCTGCGTTCGGCTGTCCATCGGCTCGGCTTACGCTACCGGGTCGGTACTCAACCGCTCCCGTCGGTCCGTCGGACAGGCGATCTTGTATTTTCCCGCGCTCGTGTCGTCGTCTTCCTGGATGGTTGCTTCTGGCATGGGTGCCCGGAGCACCACACGGTGGCGAAGACGAACGCTGAGTTTTGGGCGGAGAAGATCCGGACGAACCGCACGCGCGACGCGCGGACAAACCAACTGCTGACGGACGCGGGTTGGCAGGTGGTGCGGGTCTGGGAGCACGAGAATCCTCAGGCCGCCGCGGCGCACGTCGCCGATGTCGTGCGAGCCCGCCTCACACCACCCAGATGAACGCTCGGTACGGCGTCATACAGCGCCGGCCCTGCTCCGTCGGGCACTCCGCGTTCCGACGCACTGGCGGCCCACCGTCATCACTTTGCACTACGCGCCCGGCGCCGAGCAACGGCGCGCGACCGCGCCTCGCCGGATGCCTGCAGACAGTCGACTTCACCGCGTGTGCCCAGAGCTACACCGCGTCGAACGGCGTCGCCTCCGAGCGGATCCTTGCCAGCGGAGGGCCGCCGAACGGGCCAAACGGTCGTCGGTAGCATGGACTATGAGTCAAGCTGCGGATTGGCACAGGCGCGGCAGCCCGGATCTGTCGCATCTCTCCCGTACTGTGACCGGAGCGAAGGGCAGGAGGTCGAGTGACTGAGTATCTGGGAGACGTTGCAGATCTTTTCTCCGGCGGCGGCGGCATGAGTTTCGGATTTGCCGCGCACCCGTCGTTCGAGATGGTAGGCGCGGCGGACGTCGAGGTCGGAAAACCGAGCACCGGCCATGGTGCTATCGGCTGTAACTCGACCTACGAAGCCAACATGAAAGTGAGGCCGCTGCCGGTTGACCTCGGCGTGGTCGATCCCCAGCAGATTGCGTCCGAATGGTTTGGACAACAGCGGCCCGACCTTAGCGTGCTCCTAGCGTGCCCGCCTTGCACTGGGTTTTCGCGTGCCGTTCACACTAACTACGTTGCCGACGATCCCCGCAACAGCCTCGTCGTCCGGGTTGCCGATTTCGCGAAGGTGCTGAATCCTCAGATCATTTTGATGGAAAACGTACCGCAACTTGTCAATGGAAATTTCCGCTTTCATTTTCATAGCCTCCGTCAGCGCTTGAATGATTACGGCTATAAAGTCCATGCTAATGTTCACCGTTTGGACGAATTCGGGCTTCCCCAGACGCGCGAACGCGCACTAGTCATAGCTGTGAAGAACCATCTGCCGCTTTACACGATAGAGGATCTCTGGGCCGGTTGGAGAGTCGATCCGGAGGCCACGACGGTACGTCGTGCGATTGGAGATCTTCCACCTGTTGCCGCCGGTGAAACGCATCCAGACGACAATGCGCACACAAGTACTCTTCTAGCCGGTGAATCTCTGGAGCGTCTTCAGGCTATACCTAAGAACGGTGGCAGTTGGCCCGATCTCTATCGCGACCCCGATAAGCAAAAGTACATGATTCCATCAATGTGGACCGCAGTGAAGCGCGGGCGGCTTAATAGCCACTGTGATGTTTACGGCCGCATGGACTGGGATAGACCGGCTCTGACTATCAAACGCGAGTGTTCGCACATCGGGAACGGGCGGTATGCCCACCCTGAGCAAGACCGCCAATGCACAGTGCGAGAGCTTGCCACCCTACAGGGATTCCCACGGACCTATAGATTCGTGGGTACAAGCCGAAAGAACCTCTACCGTCAGGTCGGCGACGCAGTACCTCCGTTGATCTCTTTCCAGCTTGCGTGTCTTGCGTCCTGGATCCTCTCGGGGTCTAGGCCAAATATGAGCGACATAGTGCTTGGGGATACCTCCTTGAGGGCCACTGATATAGTTTCTCGGGAGACTCAGCTGATGATCAGTTCCTGCTGAGCTTCTTGGACATCTCCTACTTGGATGCGCCATGAGCCGTGGTTCACCGAGTAGTCGGCCTGGAACCAAAGGCGAACCTTCTCGACGCTGGAATCGAGAAGGAGCCGGAAGATTTTCTGCCCATCGTTATCGAAGAAGTCTGCGCCGTAGCTCTTCGCCTTCCCGTTCTTGGCTATGTCAGAGGCTTTCACTTCCGAGAATTTGTCCAACAGAAGTGCCGTGGGGATCTCTTCCAGCGAGTACGAGAATCCGTCGACCGTCGAGAAGGCGCGTAGAACGACGATCCTCTGGTAGTCCCCCATATGACGCGGAAGAAGGGTGCGCACGGCCTCGGCGCAGCTTTCTGGTGTCGTCGCCTCGCGCACCCACCTTGCCTCCATTAGCTTTTCTATCTTGATTATCCTTCTGCTGATCCCTTTGGCGGCCTCCGTCTTTAGTGACCATCGGATATCGGCCCCCTCGACGTCCCATGCCGCGTCGCCGGGGTTTGGATTGAGCCGCGCCGAAATACCCGCAGCCCCAAGGCACTGCTTGAATAGATACTCGAACGACTTCTTACTCAGGGGCTCCTCGTGTAGTGCGTGATGTACCGTGAGAAGATTCGACATGGTCTCGCTGAATTCGCGCCCAACAATATCGCTGCTTGGGCCGATTGTTGTGAGGACTGGGACTTGTAACGCCTGGCAAATTGACGCGATTAACGCGAGTTGGCTGTCCGAAAGTTTGCCAAGTTGCGGCAGTAGCTCTGCGTGTTGAGAGGCTCGTTGCCCGTGCGGCTCTCCTGCTGTGCCCCTGATCACGCTTGGCGCCTGGGATCTGGATCATCAGGGCGGGTGTTAACGAAGAGATCGCGTGGCGATACCTTTAGTGCGACGGCAAGAGCGTGAATATTGACCAAGCTTACGTTCCGTCGACCCTGCTCAACTGCCGAGATGTAGGTTGGATCGAGGTCGGCGGCGTTCGCCAGTGCCATCTGCGATATTCCACACGACTTCCTCAGTTCGCGTAGACGTGCACCAAAATCTCGCTTCCAGCGATCGGCTTCCGATGTGCGGGTCGACACCATGACAGATTGATCATGAGGTATCTAGGACTATGAGTCGAGGGACTATGAGTCAAGTCTGCGTCGAATCTGGCCCTCGCGGACATCGGCGCGGGTCGTGCGGGAATCCCCTCGTCTCGAGGTCCCGGCGGTGTAGCCCGGCGTGTGGTCAAGATCGGGACGGTTGCGACCAACGTGGACGGCGGTGGAATGAGCGGTGAGGCCACGGCGGAGGCTTGGCCGCCAAGTGGATAGCCCAGGACCAGCCAGATCGGATCTTGAAAGCGAGCCGGCAGTCGGCGCTACGATCGCCATGAGCCTGCGTCGATCGGCTGTCGGCGGTGCCCACCCGCCCCGTCGGCCCGTTTGTGGAGGGGCCAGCCCGTTCAAGCCGGGCCAGGCTTGGGTGCTCTACGGATCAAGGAGTCTGCGTGCTCCCTGTCACCGGCCAGAGCGCCCGCCGGTCGTGCCCGCCATATGCCCGTAGCAACGGTGACCATCGGTTCCAGCCGTCTTGTGCGAGAGGAACCGGACCGTGCTGACCTGGGCGGGGCGGTCCCAGCCCAGGCCAGCGCGGCCGTCAGTACAGATTTCCCAAGCTCGGGGTGTCCGTTGAGCTCTCTTCGCTGTCCGTAACAGGCAGGGTTGTAGAACACGGCATTGCCGTACGGCAGTTCGTACTGCAACGGGGGCGTACGGCCGTGGACCTCGGTGGACGACGTCGAGCCACTCACCTGCATCGACGCAAGTTGACGGATGTCCATGAACGGGCCGCCGAGGACTACGGATCAGAAGGTTGGCCGGGCGCCGGAGTGGTCCGATCCCCCCGCGTCTGACGGCAACTCTGACGGCAACGGGTTGACGTCAGCGGACGACTGCGGACGCGAGAGCCTGGTCCAGCACACACGGCGGACGACCAGGGACGACGACGGAACCACCCACCGCGCTTGAAAAGCGGAAGGTCGGATACCAGATCAGATACGCCATCCGGGAGTCGCCCGGCCGCCTCGCCACTACAGATGTGCTGCCGCGCCGCTTCCGTTCCTCGGCGCCAGGGCGCCTGCGGTACGGGTCGGCTTGCCGCCGGAGCCCTGTACAACGTTTGGCTCTGATCGGCAAATGCCCGAGCGGGTGCGACAGGGTCCGCCTGTTGTCCACGAAGCGGCCCCGTTCCCAGGACTCGAACGTGTAGCCAAGGGTGTAGCCAAGCCGGCGGACGAACCCGAACGATCGTGGACGAGGACGGAACGGACGTCGAGACCACACAGTGGGTCTGATGCACGATGGACGAGCCCGGACGATGTGAACCGGATTTGCAAGGCAGGGGTTAGGGGTTCAAATCCCCTCGTCTCCACCCATCGTCCCAGCTCAGCAGCATGATCCAGAGCTGGGACGCGCACTCGAAGATCATTTGTTGGCAGAATGTTGGCGGCAGCCGCCGGCACGCGCCGGACCAGGCCGACCTGCGGCGGCATCCGACGGCACCAGCCAAGCGCGGCGCCCCGGACGGTTGAACACTCTCCGTTAGCAACGGATCAGTTACAGTAAGTGTATTAACTCGCGGATCTACGGGCAGTTTGGGCGGGCTCTCCGGTTCTACCGGGCCGTTTTCGGTCAACAACCTTCGGTCAATCCCGGCGATATTTCCTAAGTGCGTCCGATCATCGTCTCGCCGCCCGACAGAGACGGCGAGCCCGCTCCGATCGCACCGCCGTCGGCGGCCCACGCCGCTGACGCGCGTGAGACCCGCGCAGGCCACCGTCCTGCGGGCGACCAGAGTGCGCGTCTTCGGCTTGGGCACGCCCCTGGTCACCGCATGGCGAGACGACTACTGTGCCGCGCTCCTCGCGCGATAGGTCCGCAGCCGGACGGCGGCCCGTACGCGTGACCTCGACGGCGAAGCCCTAATTCCCGGCTGAGGCGGGCGGCGCGCCGGTGACCCCCTGGCCAGGCCGGGCAAGCCAGGCCGAGGGTTCGATACCCAGGGCGGTCAGGAGTTCGCTGGTCTTGACTCGAACCAGCCTGCCGCCAATCCGGCGAACCGGGCACGGAAATTCGTCGCGGGCCGCGAGCTCGTAGGCGAGGGCACGGCCGATACCGAACGCGCGGCCGGCCGTCACCAGGTCGACGGTGGGAGGAAGCTCGCGAATGTCCTCGGCGGTCATGGCGCGCTGCCGCCCATCCACGCGGCGCCCTCGCTGTCGGCCGCCGGCCTGCTCAACAGCGCGCGGCTGTACATCACCCATGACGATCAAGATGGCCGCGAGTGTCACGGACCCGGTCATCGAACCAACCACCCGTTGGTACTCGGCTCCGAGAACTAGGCCAGGTGGAGGAGGTCGAACCACTGAGGTAGAGGTATACGCGCTTCGTATCAGCAACGGTGATGACAGAAGCGATGACCAGGCTGGCTACCGACGGTCAGCGTCCCTCACAGTATTCATGCAACACCCTGATTACCGTCAGGCTGAACCGAACGATGCATACCGCGCGGGGCGTTAGGCGTGGTCGGAGCGGTGTTCGGGCGTGCGCTCGAAGAGGGTGCCGAAACCGGCGAGGGCGCCGGTCAGCTCGCTCGGCACCATCCAGATAGTGGTGGCCGGGCCGTCGGCGATCCGGGGGAGGGCCTGGAGGTACTGGTAGGCGAGCAGTTCGCGGTCCGGGTCGCCCTCGTGAATGGCCTTGAAGACGGTCGAGATCGCCCGGGCCTCACCAGCGGCGGTGAGGATCTGCGCCTCACGCTGGCCCTCGGCCCGCAGGATGGCCGACTGCTTCTCGCCCTCGGCGCGCAGGATCTCGCTCTGCTTGACGCCTTCCGCGGCCAGGACCTGGGCTCGTCGGTCCCGTTCGGCCCGCATCTGCTTCTCCATCGAGTCCTGTACGGACCGGGGTGGTTCGATGGCCTTCAACTCCACCCGGTTGACCCGGATGCCCCATTTGCCCGTGGCGTCGTCCAGGACGCCTCGCAACTGGGCATTGATCTTGTCCCGGGAGGTCAACGTCTCCTCGAGGTGCATGCCGCCGATGACGTTGCGCAGGGTCGTGACCGTCAGCTGTTCGATGGCCCGGATGTAGTTGGCGATCTCGTAGGTCGCGGCCTGGGCGTCGGTGACCTGGAAGTAGATCACCGTGTCGATGCCCACCACGACGTTGTCCTCGGTGATGACGGGCTGCGGAGGGAAGCTCACGACCTGCTCGCGCAGGTCGATGCGTTCGCGGACCCGGTCGATGAACGGCACCATGATCGCGAGACCTGGAGTGAGGGTCCGTTGGTAGCGGCCGAGCCGTTCGATGACAATTGCGCGCGCCTGCGGCACGATTCGTACCGCCCGGGTCAGCAGGATCAGCAGCGCCACGCCGATCACGACGGCGACGATGACGGTACCCATCAGTCAGTGTCCTCCCGTCACACGAGATCACGGCTGGCGCTGTGGACGACCGCCGTCGCGCCCTCGATCGTGAGTACCCGTACGGGCGTGCCCGGATCCAGCGCCTCGTCTTCCGCGTAGGTCCGGGCCGACCAGACCTCGCCTCCGATCTTGATCCGTCCGCCGTTCTCGTCGACCGGCTCCAGCACCGTCCCGCGCGCGCCGATCAACGCCTGGGTGCCGGTCAGGAGGCGCGGAGCCTCGTTCAGGTGGCGGCGGGCGACCGGGCGCAGCCCGGCGGTAACCAGTGCCGAGACACCAATGCAGGTGACGACCTGCGCCGCGGTGGGGCCGCCGAGCAGGGCGACCACCGCCGCGGCACCAGCGCCCACAGCGAACATGCCGAAAACGAGGGCGAGCGTCAGGATCTCGCCCACCGCGAGGACGCCGGCCACTATCAGCCAGATCACCACGGCCGCCATAACACCTATGATAGGTCGTCAACGAGTAAAGCATCACGCGGCGGAGGCGACCGTCTCCGGGCGGATTCCTCTCCGATGAAATCGTGGCATAAAAGCGGACGTCGGATAGGGCGTAGATGGGTGTAGATGGGCGTAGATGCCGGCTCCATTTTGGCCCGGTCACTCGGCTACCACCAGGTTGTTGAGCCTCGTGGGGTCGAGGATCAGGTCGATGGTGACGATCCGGTCTTCGACGACCGTCATGCCGGCGACGGCGATGATGCCCATCGCCGTCTGGGCGACTATGCCGGCGGTGCCGTTGACCAGTCCCGGCCGGCAGTGCGGCGCGAACCGCGGACCCTGGGTGGCGACCCGGCGGGCGACGTCCGCGCGGCCGGCGAGCAGAGCGGGCGCGAGGTGGGGGCGCGCTCCGGCGTCGACGCGGAAGACGACGTCGGGATGAAGCACTGTGACGAGGGCGTCGAAGTCGCCGGCGCGGGCGGCGGCCAGGAACGCGGTGACGACCTTGCGCTGGGTCGCCAGGTCGGTGTCCGGGACCGTCGGGGGGCCCTGCACACGTCGCCGGGCGCGGCTGGCGAGCTGGCCGGGCAGCGGCGGGGGTCCGGTCGAGGACCGGAGCGATCTCCTCGAACGGCACGGCGAACATGTCGTGCAGGACGAACGCCAGCCGTTCGGCGGGGGTGAGTGTCTCAACCCCGTCGCCGACGGGGCCACTGAACCCTGCCCACAAACCGGGAGAAACACCGTCACTTGACTTCTCCGTCATAGGCTGCTCAGCGGACGTACGCCAATTTGACGCCCAGCCCCAGCCGGCCGAGCGGACCGGCTAGCACGTCGGTGGATGGAGCGGAGCGCCGGAGTCCTAACTATTTCTGGAAGTCGTAGATCCAGGCCGTGAGGATCAGGCGCGCCTCCGCCGCCTTGGAGGTCATCATCGCCGACGATCGGGCAGCCGCGATCACCCGCTCCGCCCGGTATAGCTGGTTTGCCGTCACCGGCGTAGGAGTTAGCCGGACGACCTGTTCCACGCTGTGGAGAAGCCCATCCGCATCCGACCGCCTGGCCTGGGACGCAGCGCCTTCCAGGCAAATCGACGTCAGGTAGTTCGTATACGCACCGCTCTCGCCGACCCAGTTTTCGAAGGTCGCGGCATCGGCGCGGTACCGGTCGTCGTCCGCGATCAGCGCCGCGACGACCGCCCGGTAGTAGACGGCCTCGTAGGGATTGAACCCATGGTAATTGTGGCCGATCGGCCCATGCCCTGTCGCGGGCAGGGCCCATGCCAGGCTCACCGCTTCGTCCGCGAATGCACGGGCACGACCACGGTCGCTGGCGAAGGTCAGCGCAACCGAACGAGCGTGCTCACACAGCAGTGACGCGCGGATCGGCGCGGTCATCGCGGGGTCGGTCCTCGCCAGGGCATCCAGGCCCGCTCGGGCGAACGCGGTCGCACGAACCGGCTGGCCGAGATGGGCCGCGGTGAGGGCCCTGAGGCGCAGGCCCATCGCCACGAGATCAAAGCGTCGCAACATCTTCGCGTCACCGATCGCCTCCTCCAACTCCCTCTCGGCGCGCGCGCCCTGGCCCCGGCCCCAGATCACGTCGGCGTGCGCCAGCAATGCCTTCACTCTGATCGTGTGGGCGGCGATCCGCTCCGGAGAGTTACGCGACCTATGCGCGATCCGTTCGGCCGCGGTACCCACGGCGGCCAGGTCCCGAGCAGCCTCCTCAGCACAGGACACGCTGGCGCTACCCACGGCGCTGTCGAGCCTCGCCTGAAGTTCAACGGTCGTGTTCCCCGGGACCAGGCCGAGCACCAGTAGCCTCCAGCTCGTTAAAACCGCGCGTCGCGAGGGTTCCGGGATAGCCGCGTTTCGTGACCCCCCGTAACCCGCGCCTCGATGCATCCGAAACCATGTGGATCTTCCCGCCAGTCGGATCCCGGCTCTAGTCCGCGGTTTGCCGTGTGCCGCGTCGAAGACCCGATCAGCGTCGCGCGCGGACACACCTGGCAACAGGGGTGAACTACCTGATCTCCGGTTCGGCTGACTACCTGTTTTCCTCGCTACGGGACCTCAGCCGGCGGCTCGGGAGCGGCTCAGCGGCCCGACGCGGCCTTCCGCTCGGACACCCACGCGGCGACCTGGGCACGGGAGACGAAGCCGAGCTTGGCGAAGATCCGTCCCACGTGGCCGTCGATCGTTCGCGGCGACAGGACCAGGACCGACGCAATCGTCCGGTTGGTCATCCCGCGCGCGATGAGAACGGCGATTTCCTGTTCACGGCGAGTCAGTGGCGACGTCGGCGGCTCCGCGGCCGCGGCCGGGGCGGGGGCGGGGACGGGGGCGGGGGCGGGGGCGGGCGCCCCCACGGCTACGGACTGGTCCAACGCCAGGGAGATCGCCTGGGCCACCGTGAGCGCGCCGTTCTCCTCAATAATCGCTTCTAACGCGGCGTTGCCCAGTGCCTGCCTGGTCCGGCGTTCGCACTCGACGCTGTAGGCCGCCACACGCGGCCCGAATGCGTGGATCGTTGTGCCGCCATGGCTCCACGCTGCCCGCGCCGCGCCGAGTAGCGCGGCGGAGCAGGCATGGTCGCCGCACGAGTCGGCAACCCACGCGAGCCCCTCGATCATCAGGCCCACGCAGAGCGGATCGTCGAAGCTCCGCTGGATGGACAGGCCCTCCACATGCCGCGCGACGGCTTCGCCGACGTTACCGCGCTGCCACGCGTCAAAGCCCATCATCATGAAGAGGAACGACCGCAGGAGCCGCTCGCCCCGCGCCTCGCTGAGCGCGAGGCCCCGCTTGTGGACGGTCGTCGCGCGCTCACTGTCACCGATCTGGGTGTGGCAGAATCCCAGTTGGAACAGCGCCCTCAGCTCGCCCTCCGGGTCGCCGACCTCGTGCAGAACGCTGGCGGCTGACTCGAATCTCGCGGTGGCCCCGGACACGTCCCCGACAAACATCAGCGCCGTCGCGCGCAGGCTCTCGGCGTGTGCGGCGGCGCGCCTGTCCGGCAGCACCGAGGCCAGCTGTTCGCATTCGGCGAGGCGGGCGGCCGCGGCGGGAGCGTCGCCCTGCAGCAGCGCCACCCATGCCGCCACCCACAGCGCCGTGACTCGGGCCCGCGGCGGCTGGTCAGGAAGCGCCAGCGCGGCGTCCAGCCAGCGGCTCCCCTCCCCCAGAAAGCCACCAGACGTCCAGTGGAATCGCAGGGCCGAGGCCAGCTCGAGGGCGGCGGCCGGCCCGTCGGGGTCCGTCATGCACGTCTCGAACGCGGCGCGAAGGTTGCCATGCTCGACGCGCAGCCGCGCCAGGGCGGCCTCCTGGTCCGGGCCGCACCAGGTGTCCGCGGCCTGGCACGCCAGCCGCAGGTAGAAGTCGCGGTGGCGGCGCAGCAGCTGCGGCAGCTCATCCTCGCCGCGTTCGCCCAAACGGTCCCACCCGTACTGGCGGATCGTCTCCAGCAGCCGGAAACGCGTCCCCTCGGCGCCCGGCTCGGCCAGCACCACGGATTGAACGACCAGACTGTGGAGGCAGTCGAGGATCTCCGCCGCCGGCAGTTCGCCGTCGGAGCAGACCTGCTCCGCCGCGTCCAGGTCGAACCCGCCGACGAAGATCGACAGCCGCGCCCACAGCACCCGGTCCCGCTCCGAGCACAGGTCATGACTCCAGTCGGTCATCGCCCGAAGCGTCTGCTGGCGGTGCATCGCGGCCCGGCTACCGCCGACAAGCAGCGCGAACCGATCGTCGAGACGGTCGAGAACCTGCTCAACCGACAGCGACAGCATCCGCGCCGCGGCAAGCTCGATCGCCAGCGGAATGCCATCGAGACGGGCACACAGCCGCACCGCCGCCTTGTGGTTCGCGGCTGTGATGGCGATGCCGGGACGGAGCGCGGCGGCGCGCTCCGCGAGCAGCCTGATCGCGTCGTAGCGTGCCGTCTCCTCCGGCGGCGGGGGTGCGTCCTGGTCGGGCACGGCCAGCGGCGGCACCACGATCAGATGCTCGCCACCTATACCCAGCATCCGCCGGCTGGTTGCAATCATGCGCAACTCCGGCGCCTGCCGCAGCATCTGGCCGGTGAACCGCGCGCACGCGTCCGAGAGATGCTCGCAGTTGTCCAGGACGAGCAGGATCCTGCGGCTGGCCAAGTAGGCGGCGACGCTCTCGTGCGCGGAACTGGCCGGCTGAACTCCCAGCTTCAGTACGCCTGCCACCTCGTCGGCGATCAGCGAACCGTCCCGAGTGCCGGCGAGCTCGACCCACCACACCCCGTCCCGAAAGGCGCGGCGCAAATCGGTCGCCGCCGCGAGGGCAAGGCGGGTCTTGCCAACCCCTCCGGGGCCGGTTAACGTCACGAGCCGATTTTTGGACAGGCAGACGCGTATCTCGGCGACTTCCTTCTGGCGGCCGACAAGGCTGGTGATCGGGACAGGGAGGTTGCCTTTTTGCGAAGCCGCCGGCGCCACCACGGTCCTGATCGTAGACTATCGACAATGTGACATTACGCACGCACGGCGCATCGGAGCGTGGCCCTCGCGGCCCGGGTCAGGGCTTCAGCCCACTGGGTCGCGCTCGACCATCTCGCGACCAGGCCGCCGCCAGGCCGCCGCCATGAGGAGATCAGCTCCTCCGGCGGCTCGTCACATCGGACGCCTGACCGTCTCGGCCTCGTCCAGGATGGCCGAGACCGCCCCGGCGAAGGTCCGGCCGAGAGTGACCGGAACAGCGTTGCCGAGCTGGCGCATCTGCTCACCGCGGGGCCCGACCAGTTTCCAGTCGTCGGGGAACGTCATGACCCGAGCAGTCTCGCGGACCGTCAGGTAACGGTGGCTGCGATCGTCCAACAACACCACCGACTCCCCACCCGGGACGCCGTGGACGCCGGCCTTGACGGTCTTGGCCGGCCGGTCGAGTTCGTTGGGAGTGTGACCAGGATAGATCCGCGCGTCGGGCCATCCGATGTGGTCGGTGAAGCCGCCCAGATTGTGTTCTTTCCGATCCAGTCTGGTTACGGCGGGCAGCGGGCGCTGACCATCGATTCCCGCGAGCGCGTCGCGCAGAGTACGCCAGGGTAGCGGCCTTTCCGCGATCGGCGAGGGCGACGGTCTGAGCGAAAGGCGGGCCATGATCTGCCTCCTGACCCGGTCCGGTACGCCGCGATGGCGATCCCAGTACGAGCCGTCGAGCATCGAGTCGTGGAGGCTGGCCTCCGAGTACCGAGGCCGCACGAGCTCCCGGAAGCGGTCCCAGTCGACGCCCACGTCCCGACGGAAGGCGACGACAATCACGCGCTGACGAATCTGTGGGACCCCATAGTCCGCCGCGTTCACGGGAAAGTGCTCGACGTCGTATCGCTCGCGGGGATCGACGCTGGCTGTCTCCAGCATGTGCCGCAGGACCCCGTCGTGGTCACGCCAGGACCCACCGTCCGCGCGTTCCTCGAAAGGCAGGGCGAGTTCTCGTTTGATGTAGTCGAAGTACGGCGCGAACGAAGGCCGGAGCAGGCCCCGAACGTTCTCGCAGATCACGGATTTGGGCTGCATCTCGCGGATGGCCCGGAACATGTGTGGGAACCCGTTGCGCCCGTCCTCGTCGCCTTTGGCCACCCCACCCAGGCTGAACGGCTGGCAAGGTGGGCCGCCGGCCAGCAGGTCGACCGCGCCCCGCAGATGGTCGAAATCCAGTTTGGCCACGTCCCCGATGACCAGCGGCGGCCGCTCACCCGGAGCCGGGACGGGCGGTGGGCGCTCACCGTCCAGTTCGTGCGGCTTGGCCCCGTTGGCGGCCAAGGTCTCACATGCGTGCCGCGCGAACTCGTTGAGCAGCAGCGGGCGGAACCCCGCGCTCTCGACCGCCATAGCGAGGCCGCCGCCCCCGGCGAACAGCTCGACGCTCGTCCGGCCCGACTTCGCTACCTGCGGTTTCTCGGCCGGCGGCATGCCGGAAGCGTACCGAGCGGTTACAGGCCGGCCTGACCGGTGGCCCGATGGGGCTTGCTCACGATCGAGTAGTCATGCCCATCTCTGAACCGCTCCCGCCGGTCGGAAGGTGTTCATAGGCCGCTCCAGCGCGCTTCGTGGCGGCCCAGTGGGCCAGCGTTCCCGGCTAGCCGGGACGGGATGCCCGCGATCCGGCCCGGGATCGGAATCCGTCGCCCGGGTCCCCAGTCCGTGTCGGTCGGGACCGTGTCGGCTTCGGTGACCGTCGGTCTCGGCGCTTCAAGGCCGTCGGGCGTGGCCAGGCCAGCCAGGACGTTCGCCGTGCCGACCAGGGAAAACGCGAGATCGGCCGCGGCCGCGGCCGTCAGCCGGCGGGTGAGGGCCCGGACGACGGCGGCGGCGATCAGGAAGCCGGTACCGTGATCGAGCGCCTGGACCGGGAGCGGGTGCGGGGCGTCCTGGCCCCGGGCAGCCGCGCCGGCCGCCGCGATGCCCCCGCTCATCTGGACCAGGCTGTCGAAGCCCCTGCGGTTCGCCCACGGCCCGCTCCACCCGTAGGCGTCGAGCCGCGCCATGATCAGATCTGGATTGTGGGCCAGCAGTTCGTCACGGCCGAGCCCCAGGCGGTCCAGCGCGTCCGGGCGCAGCCCGCACACCAGGACGTCGGCCTGGGCCACCAGCTCACCGAAGCGCTGGCGCCCGGCGACGGAACGCAGGTCGAGCGCGGCGCACCGCTTGCCGGCGGTGGTCTCGGGCAGCAGCGCGCCCACCTCGGCGAAGCCCGGCGGATCGATCCGCAGGACCTCGGCGCCGTACGCGGCCAGGAACCTGGTCGCGACCGGACCAGCGATGACCCGGGTCAGGTCGAGAACCCGGACCCCGGCCAGCGGCCGGGCCGCCGCCGGCGGGTCGGACCAGCGCGGCGCCTCAAGTCCCGGGCGCTCGGCGAGGCGGGCGACCGGCTCGGCCGCCGCGGCGGCGCCGGCCGCGGACGCCAGCCATTCCTCGCGGCTGTGCATGACGGCCGCGCAGCCGCCCTCGGCGACGACCGCCGCCTCGAGGTCGTGGCCGGTCCAGCGGGCGGCCGCCGCTGTCACCGCGGCCCGATCGAGGCCGGCGCCCCGGGTACCGGCGTCCTGGGTACCGGTGTCCTGGTCGCCGGGGCCGGCAGTGCCAGCGGTCCCGGACTCAGAACCGTCTCGGACGGCGCCGCGGCCGAGGACCCGCTCGACGGCCGCCCGGTGGTAGGCGTAGTTCGTGTGCAGGCGGATCCAGCCGTCGGACGTCCGGTAGTTGCCGGCGATCGGATCCCACACGTTGGGCCGTTCCCAGCCGTCCGGCACGAACAGCGCCTCGCTCGCGAAGGACAGGCTGGCGTCCCGACGGTCGACCGTCACCGCCCGCGGCGGCGCCGACTCGCGTTCCGCCAGCAGTTCGGCGACGGCGCGGGTCGCGGTCGCGACCGCCGCCGCGGCGAACCCGGTGACGTCGAACACCGACGGCAGCATCGACTCGGCCCCGGTAAGGCGCACCGGCGGTGGCGGCGCCGCCGACCGGCTCGCTGGCCGCCAGCCTGGACCGCCCCCATCGCGCCCGCCAGCCCCGACTGCGTCCCACAGCCGCTCGACGAGATCGCCCGGCGCAGGTCTGGAGTCACTTCCTCGCTCAGCGGTGAGCGCGGGGTCGTGGGCGGCCAGTTCTCTGGAGTTCATGACCAGAGTGTCCGGCCGCTCCGGCCGCCGAATCAACGTTTTCAACGTTGATGAGCGTCCACCGCCCTTCCCGCCAGGTCACCGGCAGTCCGAACACCGCCCGCGCCAGCCGCGCCGGCCAGTGCCGCGCTCGACTTCGACGCCGGCCGCGTCATGACGAGCACGAGCAGGCCGGCCGCGATCCCGACGATTCCCGCCACCAGCAGGGTGACCCGTACTCCGGAGACCGCGGCCGCGTGGATGGCGGACTCGGTCGCGGCCCGGGCTCCGGCCGGCGCGTGCGCCAGCAGGACGGACGACTGGCCACCCGCGACCAGCCGCGCCGCGGCACCGGCCGAGGGCACGTGGTGATCGGTGAGCACCGTCGTCGCCCGGGCGCTGAACATGCCACCGAGCACCGCGATCCCGAACGCGAAGCCGAGTTGCCGGGTGGTGTTGACCGCCCCGGCGGCCATGCCGCCCCGCTCCGGCGGGACGGCGGCGGTAGCCCCTGAGCCCAGGGTCGGAGTGGCCAGGCCGACGCCGATACCGACCAGCAGGTAGCCGGGGATGAGCGCCGTCCACGTCGCCGTGCCATGGGTGAGTAATGCGCCGAGCAGGCCGCCGGCGCCGATGAACAACAGCCCGATCCCGATGATCCGTCCTGGGTTCGGTCCGTGCAGGAACCGACCGATCCCGGCTGAGACCGCGAACGCCATGACCGACATCGGCAGACCGGTCAGGCCGGCCCGCAGCGGGCTCATCCCCATCACCGACTGCAACCAGATAGACGTGTAAGTGAACATCGCGAAGGCGGCGAACGTCAGCAGCAGCCCGGCCAGCAGGACACCGGAGAACGTCCGGTTACGCAGCAGCGCCGGCTCCAGCATGGCGTGCCCGATCCGCCCCTCGGCCACGAGGAACACCACCACCAGCACGACCGCCGCCGCGAGCAGGATCCACACCAGATGATCCGACCAGCCGCGCTCGTTGGCCCGGATCAGCGCGTACGTCGCCGCCGCGGCCGCCGCCGTGAACGTGCCCATGCCGACCAGGTCGACCCGGCCCCGGCGGGGAGCCCGCGCGTCGGCCAGCCGGGTCACGCACATCCCGATCGTCACCGCGCTGACCGGCAGGTTCACAAAGAAGATCCACCGCCAGGACAGGCCCTCGGTGAGTGCCCCGCCGATGATCGGCCCGACGGCGGCGGACGCACCGGCCACGGCGCCCCACATCGCGAAGGCGGTGCCACGGTCGCGCCCCTGGTAGTTGCTGTTGAGCAGGGCGAACGTCGTCGCGAACATCGCGGCCGCGCCGACGCCCTGCACCGCGCGCGCCCCGATCAGAACGCCGTCGTTCGGCGCGATCCCGCATACGAACGACGCCAGGGCGAACACGGCCAGGCCGCCGATGTAGACCGCTCGATGGCCGACGATGTCGGCCACCGAGCCGATCCCCAGCACCAGCGCGGCCAGGCTGAGGGCGTAGGCATCGACTACCCACTGCACCGAGCCGAACGATGCGTGCAGGCTGTCGACCATGTTCGGCAGGGCGACGTTCACGATGGTCACGTCGACCAGCAACATGAAGGTCCCGAGGCAGACCGCCACGAGCGGTAGCCACTTGCGCATGTGATCCCCTCCGTCAGGGCTTCGGATCTCACTTCCTCTCCGAGTGTGGCGGCACCCTCCGACAGAAACGTCCACGGACCCCTTCCTGTGGTAGTTTTCCGCCAGTGAGCGGCGCTCCGATACCCGAATCCGTCAGCCTGGACCCGCTGGAGCGCCAATTGGTGCGCGCACTCCAGCTGGAGCCCCGGGCCAGTTACAGCCGCCTGGCCGACGTCCTGGGGACGTCGGAGCAGACCGCCGCCCGCCGGTACCGCGCCCTGCGGCAGGCCGGCCTGGTCCGGGTGGTGGGCGCCGTCGACCCCCGCGCGCTCGGTCAGAACGACTGGCTGGTGCGGCTGCGCTGCCGTCCCAACGGCGCCGCCGCGGTCGCCGACGCCCTGGCCCGACGAGAGGACGTGTCCTGGCTGACGATCAACTCCGGTGGTTCCGAGATGCTCTTCGCGCTGCGCTCCCGCACGGCGGCCGAGCGAGATGACCTGCTGGTCGCCCGCCTGCCGCGGTCGGCGCCGGTGCTCGACACGGCGGCATTCATGATCATGAGACGCTTCGTCGGCAGCGAGCCGACCGACTGGCGCGGCCTGGAGGGTAGCCTGACCCCGAGCCAGGCCGCTCGGCTGACCGCGACCCCAGCGGTCGTCACCGGCGAACCGGTCACCCTCGAACCGGGTGACGACGCCCTGCTCGACCTGCTGCTGGTCGACGGCCGGGCCAGCTACGCCGAGCTGGCCCGGGCCACCGGCATGACGATCGGCAAGGTGACCCGGCGCGTCGACGCACTGACCGCCAGCGGAGTCGTCTACTTCGACATCGACGTCGCGGTGGCCGCCATCGGTCCGCTCGTCGGCGCCTACCTGTGGTTACGCGTTCCGTTACACCGTTTGGAAGCGGTCGGCCTCGAACTCGGCCGGCACGAGGAGGTCCAGTTCGCCGCGGCGATCACCGGGCAGGACAACCTCGTCGCGCATGCCTCCGCGCCAGACCTGGACCAGCTCTACCGCTATCTGACCACCAGGCTGGCGGCCGTCGACGGGATCAGCCAGTACGCGATCTCGCCAGTGGTACGCCGGGTCAAGCAGGCAGGAACAATCACCAGGGGTGACCGACTGGTCGAGCCGGAACCGATCCGGCGGCGGCGACCGGCTCGCCGGACCGCCGACCGCCAGGACGAGCCGGCGGACGAGCCGGCCGGCGCCCGCCGTTCCGGGTGACGCCGGCGCTGACCGCGAGACGCGGACGCCGGACGCCGGACGCCGGAAACCGGACACCGGACACCGGACACCGAGTCCGGGGCGTCCAAGCGACGCCGGCCACAGCACGCCGGTCGCGTGTCGTCGCGGGCCGGGCCATTCTGGCCTTCCGCCCCGAGTAACGGAGGAATCTACGTGCCCGACCAGCCCCAACAATCCACGCCGACCGCCGGAGCCGATCAGGGAGCAGAGCTGCTGTACGGCGTCGAGGAGGGGATCGCGACGATTACTCTTAATCGCCCAAAGATCAAAAATGCCTTCACCCTCGGGATGATCGACGACTGGGCGGCCGCGCTGCGGACCGCGGCTGCCGACAGCGAAGTACGGGTCGTGGTGGTCACCGGGGCCGGTGACGCCTTCTGCTCCGGCATCGAGCTGGACGTCCTGAGCAGCGTCGAGCCGACTCCGCTAGCCCGCAAGCGGATGCTGACCGACGGGGTCCACCAGGTCGCCCGGGCCGTCGCCGACCTGGACAAACCGCTGATCGCGGCGGTCAACGGCGTCGCCGTCGGCGCCGGCCTGGACATGGCACTGATGTGCGACCTGCGCTTCGCCGCCCGCTCGGCCCGCATGTCGGAGGGTTACATCCGGGTCGGCCTGGTCCCGGGCGACGGCGGCTGCTACTTCCTGCCCCGCCTGGTCGGGCCGGCCAAGGCGCTGGAGCTGCTGCTGTCCGGCGAGATGATCGACGGCACCGAGGCCGAGCGCATCGGGATGGTCAACCGGGTCTACGACGACGCCGAGCTGATGCCGGCGACCTATGCCTTCGCCGCCCGGCTGGCCGCGCTCTCCCCGGTCGCCATCTCGATGATCAAAAGGACCGTTTACCAGTCGGCCACGATGGATCTGCGGGCGAGCCTCGACCTGGTCTCGTCCCACATGGCGATCCTCCAGTCGACCGAGGACTACGCCGAGGCGCGGGCCGCGTTTGCCGAGAAGCGGCCCGGTCGCTTCGCCGGTCGCTGATCGCGGGTCCGATCGCGGGTCCGATCGCGAGTCCGATCGCGGACCGGCGAACTCGGTCGCTGGCCGGCGTTGCCGGTCGCTGGCCGCCGCCGGGCCGAGCTGGGCCGGCCCGGCCGTCAGGGCTCGCTGACCGGCGCCGCCGCGATCGCGGGATGGTCGTCGTGGTGCCGGACGGTGTCGCGTACGGACTGGTTGTGAACGGCCTCGAACCCGATCAGACCGGCGAGCACCGCTGTTACCAGGCCGAGCGAGCCGAGCACCGGCATCGCCAGCAACGCCGGAACCAGCGCCAGCAGCAGCGCGGCGGCCACGAGCCGCCCGACGTTGGGTCGCCCGAGGTTGCGCCAGCGAATCGCGCTCAGCCCGACGAGGTACAGCGCGGGCCCCAGAGCCAGGCACACCGCGGGCAACGTGGGTGGCACGTCGGTCAGGCTGTGCTCCGGCTCGGTCAGGTCCTCGACGAGCAGCTTGAGCGCCAGCGCCGTCGTCAGCACGCCCACGACCAGCGGGAAGTGCAGGTAGGTGTAGGAGGCTCGGGCCAGCCAGATCCGCTGGACGCCGGTACGGGCGTGCAGTGCGCGCTCGGCGACCAGGGCGACGACGTCGAAGTAGGCCCACCACAGCGCCACATTCACCGCCAGCCCTAAACCCATGATCAGCAGGATGGGCCAGCTCACCGAGGCCCGCTCCGCCCCGACGCCAACCGAGACGATCGACTCTCCCAGCGCCACGAGCACGATCAGTCCGTGCCGCTCGGAGAAGTGTCCCGGGGCCGGCATCCGCCAGCCGGACGCCCCGACAAGGTAGACGCCGGAGTAGTCGACGGCCAGCGCGACCAGCCACAGCAGGGTCCGGTGGGCGCCGTCGGCCAGCGCGCCGAGCACGAGCAGCATGGCCATGACCAGCATCGGGGCCGCGTTGCGGGCCAGCTGGCGCCGCAGCCCGGCGTCCGAGCCGGCCGCGACCGCGTAGACGAGCAGGTGCAGGCTTCGGACGACGACGATCGCGACCGCCAGCACCATCGGCCCTGGCAGCCCACCGGGCCGGTCGTGCCAGGCCTCCGGGACGGCCAGGGAGGCCGCGAAGACGGCGGCCATCGCGACGATCATCGTTGCGCGCAGCATGCCCTCGTCGGCCCGCGCCTGGTTGCCGAGCCAGGCATAGCTGCACCAGGCCCACCACAGGATCGCGATCAGCAGGATCCCGCGCAACGCGCCCCGGCCGCTCGCGTCCGCCGCGACCAGCGCGTTGACCTGGGTGAACGCGAAGACGAAGACTAGGTCGAAGAACAGCTCAAGGTTGGTGACCCGGTGTTGCTCACCGGTCGCCCGGACCGAGGCGGTCAGCCGGACCGGGACGCGTGTTCGGAGCGGATGCGGCGGGGTTGGCGAGGTTCGCCGCCCGGCCGTCGTTTCGCTGGACGGCTCATCTGCCGCGCTCACTGCCGCTGTCCCCTCGCCCTGTGTCCGCACCGGCTGTTGCCACCTCCCAACCTCACCCCTAGCGGGACGATTCCGACCCGGGCCGATCGGGCCCATCCCGATCGCCATGGGCGAAAAGTCCGAGGTCAGGCCCGCACGGCGCTGACGTCGTACTCGTAGAGAGCGGCGTTGGAGTTGCGCTTGCGGATCGTGGTCACCGTGACGGCGGAGAAGCCGGCCGCCGTCAGCAGGTCCGCGTACCAGCGCTGGGCCGGGACGACATGGCCGAAGAACGTCGAGTTGCCGATGATGTAGGTGGCTTGGCCGCCCGGCCGGACGACGTCGTGGGCCCTTCGGAAGTGCGCCCACATGTCGGTGAAGTACTTACGCACATAGTTGGCCAGCAGGGTTGCGTTACGACCGTCGGCGGCGGCGATCCGTTCCAGGGTCTCGGCGTAGTCGGCGCCGAGCGGCGGCTCCGCCCCGGCCTCGCCCCGCCAGGTGCCGACCCGGCTGGTCGCCACCCCCCAGGTGCCGCCGATCGCCGTCCAGTCCAGCTCACCGGCGCCGGCCGCGTCGTCAAGGAACCGCAGCCAGTACATGTACGGACGCAGTTCGCGCACATAGCTCATCCGGTTGACATACGGCGGCGAGGTGTAGAGCAGGTCGCAGGGTTCCAGCGGCGGCACCGCGAGCGCGCGGGCGTCCCCGGCCAGGACGCGGGCCCGACCGGGGACGGGACTGGCCGCCGTCTCGATGATCTCCATCGCCTCGTCGTGGTAGCGGGCGAGCACGGCGCGAGCGGCGGCGTCCTGGGCGGCCGACCCATCGGCCTCTGCGACGGGTCCGCCCGGCGCCGCCGGCTGGTCAGTCCGGAACGACATCGACTGGTGGTTGAACGCCGCGTTGCTGACGCCGATCAGCGTTCGGCAGAACGCGATCGTCAGCAGGTCGAGCGCGGGGTCGCCGGGCGGCCGGCCCGGCGCCCGGCGCGCCTCCGGTCGGGGGGCTGGAACCGCCGCCACCGGCGCCGGCAAGGAGACCTCTTCCTCAAGCGCGTCGAGCGCGGCTCGGATCGCGGTCAGGGCCCGCAGCGCGGGCGGCGACCACCAACGCTCGATCCGGAACAGCGGCGGACGCCACAAGCCCTCGCCCGGCCCAGGCGCCGCCGTTCCGCTCCCGCTTGGCCCGCTCCCGCTTGGCCCATGTTCGCCCGCCACAACTCCGCCGGTCACAACTCCGCCGGTCACAGGTCCGCCGGTCACGGGTCCGCCGGTCACGGGTCCGCCGGTCACGGGTCCGCCGGTCACGGGTCCGCCGGTCAGGAGCTCGCCGGCCGCGCTGTCCAGGCATGCCAGCGCTCGCACCGCGTCAACGCGTACGTCCACCGGATAGGACCTGGTCTTGGCCGTGGCCAGCCAGAGCAGGAACGGGTTGACGTCGACCACCTGGCCGACGTGACCGCGCTCGACCGCACAGACCGCGGTCGTGCCCGTGCCGCAAAACGGGTCGAGGACAACCGACCCGGCCGGCAGCGCCGCGACCCGCTCGGCGACGAGCCGCATCGAGTAGGCCGGGGTAAGCCGGATCCACCCGTGTCGAGCGACCCCCAGGTTCCCCCGGAAGGTGAGCGGCGCGTTGCGGGTCCGGGCGGCCACCGGAACGGAGGCCGGGCCGGGCACGGCCGAGGCCGGGCCGGTCACCGGACCCGCGCCGTGGCGCCGGCGGGCGCCTCGCCGAGGTTCCGCGCCGAAACGGCGGCGCAAGCCGGGTCAGTCCCGGCGTCAGATGCGGGATGGGACGCGGGGTCGGACACGGGATGGGATGCAGGGTCGGACGCGGGATGGGACGCGGGGTCGGGCCCGAACGCACGCGCGGCCGCGCGCAGCTCCGCTACCATCTCGGCCACGGCGGGGGCCTGCCGCGAGCCCCGCCGGACCGCGAGGAACAACGGCCGAGCTGGCACCGGCGGCGTCACCGGGCGGACGACAGCGGTCGCCGACGATCCGAGCCCGGCCAGCCGCGGCAGCATCGCCACGCCCAGCCCCGCGCCGACCAGGCAGAACATCGCCGCGAAGTCGTCGGTGCGGTGTCGCACGGCCGGGATGAACCCGCGGGCCGCGCAAGCGGCCATCGTCACCTCGTGGCAGGGCGTCCCCCGCTGGCCGGCGACGAAGTCGTCCTTCGCCAGCTGGCGTAACTCGACGATGTCCTGGGACGCCACCGGGTGGTCGGCCGGAACCACCACGTCCATGACGTCGTCAAGCAGGGGCACCCGCTCCAGGCGGGGATCGTCCGGCGGAGCACCGGCATAGGACATGTTGATCGCCACGTCCACCTCGCCTCGGGCGAGCTTCTCGAAGCACGCCGGCGCCTCGACGTCGAGCACCGTGACGGACAGCCGTGGACGGCGCCTGTGTAAGGCCATGATCGCCGGGACGACCAGGGCTGAGATCGCGGTCGGGAAGGCTGCCACCGTCACGGTCCCGAGCTCCCCCTCCGCTACTGAGGCGAGATCGGCGTTGATGCGCTCGAGCTGGGCGAACAGTTGGTCCGAATGGTCGAGCAGGACGCGGGCGGCCGGGGTGAGCCGGAGGCGGCGGCCGTCTGGCTCCACCAGCGCGACCCCCGTCTCCCGGGCGAGGGCCGACAGCTGCTGGCTCACGGCGGACGGGGTGAGGTGGAGCGCTCCGGCGGCGGCCGCGACCGTCCCCCGCGCCTCAAGCTCCCGCAGGACGCGGAGCCGTCGCACGTCGATCATGAAGCACATCTTACCAATAAGGAGCGAAAAAATTAGATGGATCGAATCGTCGCGGACGCTCAGAGTAGACGCATGGTCATCGTCATCACCGCCTTCGTCTGCGTCGGCGCTCCCCTCGTCGCGTATCTGTTCGCCTACGACAGCCGGGACGGGTCCGACTGGCGGCCCGGGGTCGGCTCTCGCTCGGGCCGGCCCGAGCGAGAGCCGACCCGCCCGGCAGGGCGGGTCGGAGGGGTCAGACGGGCCAGCCTCGACCGGACCGGTCCGGTCGGCGAAAGGCACCTCACCCTCTGATCATTCGCGGCCCAGGCGCCGGCCGGTGTCGGAGGCTCGATCTCGGGTATTAACCGAACTCGTCCGACATCGGTAGCCATCGGTGACCATTAACTGATACACGCACGTAAGCACTGGGTAACCATCCGACATGGCACGGTGGCGGGCCGCGCGGTCGTCGGCCGGCGGGCCGTCGAGCGGCACCGACCTTCCGACCGAGGCGCCGATACGGACAGTGACCGCAAGGAGGCGACGACAATGACCGTGCAGGACAGGACTCGAATCACACCTGACGAGGCCGCCGCAACCGCGGCCGCCGACACCGCGACGAACGCCGGCCGACGGCGAGACGAAACCGACGCTGACGCCGAGGTCGACCGGCGGCGGCGCTCAGCGCTGGCCTCGCGAGCCGAGGCCGAGGAGGCCACCGCCGCGCTGCGGCGGGCCCGGGCCCTGCTCGCGGCGCACGACGCGCAGACGGCCGAGCACGAGCGTGAGATCACCACGGCCCGAGCACGCATCGAGGCGCACAAGGCCGCGCTGCGCGGGTCGAAGAAGACCCGCGAGCAGCTGCTCGAAGCGATCAGAAAGGCCCGCAAGTCCGCGGGGAGGGCCAGCCACCAGGCAGACAAGGCCGACTCACGCTACGCGCACGCGGTACTTGATCGGGTGGTCGAGCGGGAGAAGGAGGCCGACCTGCTGTCCCACGACGGCGCGGTAGCTCCCGGCGGTACTCGGCCGAATCCGTCGGCGCTGAGCGCGAAGGGCTGATCAGCCGATTCGCGCCGGAGGCGAGCCTGGGCACGCAGCCCGGCCAGTCCGGACCCGGGCGCCCGACCCATCCGTTCCGGGCCGGGCGCCCCGACGACATGCCGAGGCGCCCGGCCCGGGCTCAGTCCTCGACCCAGCCCGACTTGCGCGCGAACTGCACGAGCGCCGTCCGCACCTGCACGATCTGACCAGCGGTGAGCGTCGGCTCAGCTCCGATCAGAAGTTCGGTCACTTCGTGGGTGAACTCCGCCGGCGACAGAATGTCGCACAGACTGTCCGGATCGGTCGCGCTCGGTTCGCGGCGCGCCGGAGTCGCCACAGCCGCACCGGCCTGCGCCTGCCGGACGATACGCACCGAGGACGCCTTCAGGCCGCGCTGGCCTTCCTCGACTTCGAACTCGACGAGTGTTCCCGGCACTATCCGGTGCTTCTCCTCAAGTATGTCATTCATGTGCAGAAAGATATCGGCGCCGCCACCTTTCGGCGCGATGAAGCCGTACCCACGAACTTGATCAAACCGCAGTACCTCGCCTGTGCCCACCAGATCACTCGCCTACCCGCCCGACGAAACCGCTATCCAGCCATCAGGCCGAACCCGCGGCTCGGCCCACTTCCAGACGCATAATAACGCCAGGGCGGTTGCGCGCATCTGGGCGCGGACCCTCCACCTTCAGTCAGACGGCGATGTGGACGCCCGCCATCCCGCATCCCGCCCTCCCGTCATCCGTCATCCGTCATCGCCACGCGGTAGCGCGGGGCCGCGGTGTGACGCGGCGGATAGGCGGAGAGCTCGGCGCGATCCCCACGGCCGACCGAACAGTCACGTCCGGCCGCGGGAGTGAACGGGCGCCGGGCGCCTACCATCGCCATGCCCGGCCGGGCGGTACCGGATCGCCGGCCACCGGCGAGGTTGCGTGTAGGCGACGATCGCGGACCCCGGGGCGGGTGGCCCGGAATTGCCGTCCACATTCATGCACCTGATAGTTCCTTCACAGGGACGTCTACCACTGAGTGCGACCCGACCGTACGCGGGTAGGACGCGGAGCCCTATTGTTTCGGCGACGCCAGGCGTTGCGCGCGGGCCGCCATCCCGGCCTCTCGAGCCCGAAGCGCCTGCCTCCGGGGGCTGCTCCGATTCCGCCCGGGGCCGGTCTGGCCAGGACCGGACCCGTCGCCCGCCCGACGCCGCCATCGAGTCGTTCGCGGATTGACGGTGAGCCGACGCGGGTTCGGGTCTGGTCACCGAAACGGGGCGACCCAGCGCCGTATCGCGCATCCACGTCCCCGTCCACGCCCACCTCCCCGTCCACGCTCGCGCCCGCGCCCGCGCGACGACGAATCGCTCGCCGTGATGTACCGCCGCGATGTGCCGCGGCCGTGCCCGGTGTCGGACGATTGTCCGGTGACGTCTTCCGCCGCTCCCGACGGCCGGCCCGAATCGGGCCACCGAAACGACCTGCCGGTCGCCCTCGTCCGCGACGCGCGGGCAGTCTCCCGAGAGATCCGTTCGACCCAGAACATGGTCTCCGACGCGATCACCGCCTTCGCCGGCTCGATGGCGTTCATCTACCTGCACGTCGCCTGGTTCGGGTTCTGGATCCTCGACAACGAGGGACTGTTCGGCTCGCGCGCGGTCTTCGATCCCTACCCGTTCGGGCTCCTGACCATGATCGTCAGCCTGGAGGCGATCTTCTTGTCGACGTTCGTCATGATCAGCCAGAACCGGGAGGCGCGCCGGGCAGACCTGCGGGCGGCCCTGGACTTCGAGACGGACCTGCGCTCCGAGGTGTGGTCCATCCACATCGGCCGGGCCCTGGGCCTTGACGCCGACGAGGTCGAGCGGCACGTCCAGCGGATGATCGCCGCCAGCAAGCACGACCTCGAGGACGGGGGCCGCACACCGCTGCTCGACCCGTGACGCCAGCCGGCCAGAACCGGCGGATCCGACAGACCCGGCAGCCGACAGACCGGGCAAGTTGGCGGACTGGCCGGACCGGGGAACCGGCGACCTGGCGGCTCGGCGGCCACGCCGAGCCGAGCCACGCCGCGCCGCGCCGCGCCGAGCCACGCCGCGCCGAGCCGACGGGGCGCGGCCACGATGGCCGGGTGGAGATTCTCAGTAGCCGCATCCTGCTCCGCCCACGGGATCCCGTCGCGTCCCGGCACTTCTACCAGGACGTCCTCGGCCTGGCGGTCTACCGCCAGTTCGGGCCCGTCGAAGCCCCCACCCTGGTCTTCTTCCTCGGGCAGGGCTTCCTCGAGCTGTCCGGAGAGGCAGCCGCGGCCGGCGAGCATCCCCCGCCGTGGCCGCGGGCCCGAACGGAGGCCGCGGCCGGCGCGACCCCGCTGGCGCCGACCCGGCTCTGGCTCCAGGTCCGGGACGTCCAGGCCGCGCACCGCGAACTGGTGGCCGCCGGTGTCGCCATAGCACGAGAGCCGAAAACTGAGCCCTGGGGCCTGATCGAGCTGTGGACAACCGATCCGGACGGTCTCCCGATCGTCCTGGTCGAGATCCCACCTGATCATCCTCTGCGCCGCGACAACCGACCCGGTCTGGCCTGATCTGGATCCCGGGCGGCCCGGATCTCGGCCACTTGGGATCTAGGCCGATCGGCGAGCAGCAGGACCGCTACCAGCGTCGGAGCGACTGATGAACGCCGATTCACCGATTTCGGCTTTCAGCGGAATCGGTGTTCTCATTCCGGTTAGGCTGCGGTGCGGCTCCGGACCGCTCGGCTGTCTCGGCCGACCTGTTGCCCCGGTCGGCGGCCCGCGCCGGAGCCGCGGTGGGAGGAGGCGCATGAGGACGACCAGCCCGACGCGGACCTTCGTCGTCGTCACGCTCAGCACGCTGGCCTACGCCCTGCTGCAGTCAGTGGTCGGCCCGGTTCTGCCAACTATCCAGCGCGACATGCACACCAGCCAGAACGCGATCACCTGGGTGATGACGGCCTACCTGCTCGCGGCCTCGGTCGCGACGCCCATCCTCGGACGGGTCGGGGACATGTACGGCAAGCGGAAGATTCTTGTCCTCACCCTCTGTCTGCTCGGTCTGGGAACCCTGGTGTCCGCACTGGCCACCACCATCACCATCATGATCATCGGGCGGGTGGTCCAGGGCGCCGGCGGCGCTGTGCTGCCTCTGTCGTTCGGCATCATCCGCGACGAGTTCCCGCGGGACAAGGTTGGTTCGGCTATCGGCATCATCGCCGCTCTGGCGGCGGTGGGCGGCGGCATCGGGATCGTCATCGCCGGGCCGATCGTCGGCCTGCTCAACTACCACTGGCTGTTCTGGGCACCGATGGTCGTCATCTTCACGGCCGCCGCCGGAGCCGCCCTGTTCATACCCGAGTCGCCACCCCAGGAGGCCGGGAAGGTCCACTGGCTCGGCGCGCTGCTGCTGACGGTGTGGCTGGTTGCGCTGTTAGTCGGGGTCAGCCAGGGCGAGAGGTGGGGTTGGACGTCGGCCCGGGTGCTCGGGCTGTTCGTGGTGGCGCTCGTTGCGATCGTTCTGTGGGTGGCGGCCGAGGCTCGGTCACGCGAGCCACTGGTCGACATGCGCATGATGCGGATGCGGCCGGTCTGGGCGACCAACGCGGTCGCCCTGCTGTTCGGGGTCGGCCTGTACTCGATGATGGCGTTCCTTCCGGCCTACCTGCAGACTCCGAGGAGCGCGGGGTACGGGCTCGGGGCGAGCCTGACCGTCTCCGGTCTGTACCTGCTGCCGATGACCGTGACGATGTTCGCGGTGAGCATGGTCACCGGAAAGGTGGCGGCGGCGGTCGGGTCCCGGGCCGCAGTGATCGTCGGGACGTTGCTCGTCGCCGTCCCGCTCGGCATGTTCGCGCTGGTCAACGATCACGGCTGGCAGATCCTGCTGGGAAGCTCGCTCCTCGGGGTGGGCATGGGCCTCGCGTTCGCCGCGATGGCCAACATCATCGTCGAGTCTGTCCCGCCCGACCAGACCGGCGTGGCCAGCGGCATGAACACCAACATCCGCACGATCGGCGGCTCGATCGGGGCGGCCGTGATGGCGGCCCTGGTCACCAGCGGCGCCCAAGGCAATGGGCTTCCCCGGGACAGCGGGTACACGCACGGGTTCCTGTTCCTGTCCGCCGCCGCCCTCGTGGGGGCGATGGTCGCTGTACTCATCCCGCGCCTGCGCGACGAGAGTGCCACTCTGGCGCATTCCAGCGCGCACCGGCATCCCGAGGCCGCGCTCGTACCGGGCGGCACTCTGCTCGACTGACAGCCTGTGTCGACTGACAGCCTGGCTCGACTGACAGCCTGCCGGCTCGCGCCGCGGGCCGACTGCTCGCGCCGGCTCTGAGAAAGTTGCGCCCCAGCGTCGCCCGACCGCCCGACCGGCGGGAGACTGACGGAATGGTGAAGGAACGCAACGTTCTCGGCAGCGAGCTGGAGCCGTGTGGGACGGAACCGCTGACGGGCTTCTACCGGGACGGATGCTGCTCGAGCGGTCCGGAGGACGTCGGCAGCCACACCGTCTGCGCGGTCGTCACAGCCGAGTTCCTCGAACACCAGCGACGCACGGGCAACGATCTGGTCACCCCGCGACCGGAGTACCACTTCCCGGGCCTGCGGCCCGGCGACCGGTGGTGCGTGGTCGCCGTCCGCTGGCTGCACGCCCACCAGGCGGGCGTGGCGGCGCCGGTTGTCCTGGCCTCAACCCACGAGCGCGCACTCGAGATCATCCCGCTCTCGGCGCTGCGGGAGAACGCCGTTGACGTCCCGGCCGACCCCAGCTCGCTGACCTGATCGAGTCCAGCGCGGCCGAGGGCGCAAGCAGGCAGCCCACGCCGGCCAGCTCCAGCCCGCCAGCTCAACCCGCCAGGTCAGCCCAGTAACGACGCCCAGGTCCGGGGGCCGACGATCCCGTCGGCCACCAGGCCGTGTTTTGACTGGTAGTCCCGCACAGCGGCCGCGGTCCGCCGGCCGTATCGGCCGTCGGGGGCAATGGTGTAACCGAGCTGGCGCAGCCGGTTCTGTACCTGGACAACGTCGTTGCGCGCGGTATGCACCAGCCGGGTCGTGAGGAGTGTCGACGGCGCGGCCGGCGTCTGGCTCCGGGTCGGGTTGGCCGACTGCGTGACCGGCTGGACGACGATCGCGCCACCGCCACCGCTACCCACGGCGGCGGCAGCGGCCTCCCCCCGGGCCAGGAAATGCTTGTACGCGCCAGTACGATAGACGGTCCACGCGCCCGGGCCGGCCGACTCACAGATCTGCCGGGCCGCCCGCGCGTTGGTCTCAGGATCGTAGAGGTTGCCGCTCGCCATCGCGGGATGCGAGCGCAGGTTGATCTGCCACAGCCCGCGGGAGTCCTCTCCGGTCGGGTTGCGCGCGGCCGGGTTCCCGCTGGACTCCGCGAGCGCGATGGCGACCCAGGTGGCCAACGGGATGTTCCGGCACGAGGGAAGCCCGGCGTCGCGCGCGGCGGCCGCGATCGTGGAGTCGGGAATGGGGACCGCGCCGGCTGGCTCGGCCGTCACCGCGATGCCCGCGCTGGTACCGATCACACCGACGGCGGCGACCATCGCGCCCCGGCCGTAGGTGGCCGGACGCCCGGTCGTGGCTGCTCGACGATGGCGCCCTCGCGGCGCCGCGTTTCGCGTGGTCATGGCGAGACGCACAACCTTTCACCCGCATCACCGGCCGCCCGCCGGACGATGAAAGACGCGATGGGACCGCCGGAGACACCGGGCGGCGACAGGCCGATCACGATATGGAGAAAAGATAACCGGACAGACGACGACATCGCAACCAGCAAGGTCACGGCGCTCATGAGGGATGCCGTTGGACCGGTTGTCAAGCGGGCCGGACGGCCCGGTTCCGTCGAGAGCCCCTGAACGGAATTGGTTCTGTCGCCGAACGGACATACGGTCGCCCTGTCCGCCATCGACCACGGGAGCGCCGGGATGACCACACAGGAACGACTGGCCGCCGCGTCAGGCACCTTCACCATCGGTGCTGACCTGACCGTGAACCGCCTCGGATTCGGCGCCATGCGGATCACCGGCGACGGGATCTGGGGGCCGCCGAGCGATCCGGAGGAGGCGATCCGTGTCCTTCGCCGGGCGGTCGAGCTCGGTGTCACGCTGATCGACACGGCCGACTCCTATGGACCGTTCGTCAGCGAGGAGCTGATCAGGGCGGCGCTGCACCCGTACCCGGAGGACCTGGTGATCGCCACGAAGGCCGGTTTCACCCGGGGCGGGCCGGGTAGCTGGCGGCCGGTGGGCCGGCCCGAGTACCTGCGCCAGCAGGTCGAGCTGAGCCTGCGCCACCTCGACGTGGACCGCATCGACGTCCTGCAGCTGCACGCCGTCGATCCCCGCACGCCGCTGCTGGAGTCCGTCGGCGAGCTCGTCGCCCTCCAGAAGGAGGGCAAGATCCGCCACATCGGCCTGTCGAACGTGGGGGTCGAGGAGATCGAGTTGGCGCGGACCGAGGCGGAGATCGTCTCGGTGCAGAACTCGTTCAACCTGACCAGCCGGAGGGGTGAGGGCGTTCTGGACTACTGCGAGCGCGAGGCGATCGGATTCATCCCGTACTTCCCGCTGGCCGTCGGGAGCCTGGCCGATCCCGGTGGTCCGCTGGACGCGGCGGCCAAGCGGCACGGCGCGAGTCCGTCCCAGCTGGCCCTGGCCTGGCTGCTGCGCCGATCGCCGGTCATGCTGCCGATCCCGGGGACGTCGAAGGTGCGCCATCTCGAGGAGAACGTGGACGCTGCCCGCATCACGCTGACCGAGGCGGAGTTCGACGACCTGACCAGCGCGGTCTGAGACCGCGCCCGGGGGCGGGAGAGATCGACGCCGGGCCGGCGGAACGCCCGGTTGCTTGGCGATGCCCAGCCCGGCCGGCTTCGTTCGGCCCGTCCGGCGCCGATCCGGTCCGAACGGCCCGGGCCGCCGTATAGCGTCTGTACCGGCCGAATGGGGTGCGGCCGGCGGGCCAGCGGGCCAGCGGCGACGACGGGCGGAGGGCGGAGCTCGGGTGGTATCCGACGGTAGCGGCGGCCCGGACGGTGGCGGTGGCGGTGGCAACGGCGTTGACGACGGCGACCCGGCCGCTGTCCTGGTCGAAGGCCTGATCGAGGTGCTCATCGCCGCTCCCGACCCGCTGGCGCGCTGGCGGGCGATCTCCGAGTTCACCGGCCGGCTCGACTGGCTGCGGGCGCTGACGGTCCGCCAGCTCCTGCTCGACGGGCGCTCCCAGCGCGCCGCCGCGGCCACGCTCGGCATCAGCAAGGGGCGGGTCAACCAGCTGGCCGGCCGGGCACCCGTAGACGACGCCGCCTACGCCTGGGGCCAGGCGCTCGCGGTCGCGGGCGCCCTGGCAGCCCTGGCCGAGCGGCCGGGAAGCACCCGGTTCATCGACGATCACGCCCGGCTCACCGCGACCGGGCTGCGGACCCCGGCGGTGTGGGCCGATCTGGAGGACGCGGTTCCCGGCTGGGTCGCGGCCGCGCATCGCCAGGGCCGCGCGGCGGCCGCGGAGACGCTCATGCAACGGCTGGCCGAACGGCTGTCCCTGGCGGTCGAGTTACCCGACGTGCTGACCGCCGAGCAACGCGGTGAGGTGGCCATCGGCTTCCACCGCGAACGGGGCGGGACGATCGCCGGCCTGGTGGCCGCGGCCGCGAACCCCGAGCCGCCCACTGACTTCGAGGGCGGCCCGTTGTCCTGAGGCTCGCGGCTCTGGCTCGGGCCACGATCTCGCCGACAATGGCCGTATGCCGCTGCCTGTCATCCGAATCTTCGGCGACCCGGTGCTGCGCACCCCGGCCGAGCCGGTCACCGTGTTCGACGACGCCTTGGCCCGCCTGGCCGAGACGATGATCGAAACGATGTATGCCGCGCCCGGTGTCGGCCTGGCCGCGCCGCAGATCGGGGTGGGAATCCGGCTGTTCGTGTTCGACACCGACTGGGACTCGCGCGACGCTCGAGTGCCGCGCCGCCCGCGGCTGGTCGTCAACCCGGTGCTGGAGGTCGGTCCGGACGTCGAGGACGGCGGCGAGGGCTGCCTGTCCATCCCCGGCCTGACGGTGCTGACGCCTCGGGCGAGCTGGGCCCGGGTTATCGGTCAGGACCTGGCCGGCGGACCGGTCGAGTTCGCCGGGACGGGAGAGCTGGCGCGCTGCCTGCAGCACGAGACCGACCACCTCGACGGCATCCTCTACATCAGCCGGCTGACTGGGCAGACCCGCAAGGACGCCGCCCGGGCGCTTCGCGACCGCGGGCTGGTTCCCGGCTGACTCGCCGGTCAGACCCTCGGGGCCTCCGGGCGCGCGGCTTCGCCATGATCGCGCACCCTTCGGCCGGTCAGACCCTCGGGGCCTCCGGGCGCGCGGCTTCGCCATGATCGCGCACCCTTCGGCCGGTCAGACCCCTTCGGGCTCCAGGATGCCCAGCACGAGACGAGCCGCATCGCCGCCGGCGTCCACGGCGATGTCGATGGACCGGCCCACGTTCAGCCCGTCCAGCAGCGCCGCCCGGGCCGCGGCCCGGCCCCCGGCCGACGTCGGTGGCCGGGTGGCGGCCCGGCGTAGGTCATCGAGCCGGCCCGCGGCCACGTCCAGTGCTTCGGGGGTGTAGTCCCACGGCCGCTCGTAGGGCCGGTCGAGCAACAACGTCCTGAGCTGGCCGGCGGAAACCTGTTCGAGCAGGTCGGAGACCAGGACGAGATTGCCGGCCGACTTGGCCATCTTGCGCCCGTCGAGACCGACCGTGCCCACATGCAGGTAGGACCGGGCAAACGGTCTGACCGACGTGACCGCGCTGGCCAGTGCGGCCACGTGGGCGTGATGGGGGAACCGGAGGTCCTCGCCGCCGGCGTGCAGGTCGACCGCCGGGCCGAGCACCCCGAGCGCCATCGCCGCGCACTCGGCATGCCAGCCGGGACGTCCCGGTCCCCAGGGGCTGTCCCAGCTCGGTTCGCCCGGACCGGACGCCTTCCAGACGGCGGTGTCGAGCGGATCCTCCTTTGCGGGGTCCTCGGGCGCGTCGCCGCCCGCGGCCGCCGCCGCCTCGGCGTCGGCCCGGTCCCGTCCGCCGGCCAGCGCGGTCGCCGCGCCGCGGAAGTAGACACTCCCGTCCCGGACATAGGCGGCGCTGGCAGTGACAAGGGCGGACACCAACGCGATCACCCCCGGCACGAACTCGTGGGCTCGTGGCTGATGCACTGGCGGGGTCACCGCGAGCGCGGCCATGTCCCGTTCGAACTCGAACTGGCTGATCGCCGCGAACCGGTCGAACGGAACCCCGGCCCGGGCAGCGGCCGCGGTCAGGACATCGTCCACATCCGTGACGTTTCGGCAGGTGACCGTATCGACGCCGATCATCTTCAGGACTCGGGTCAACGCGTCGATCCACACGTAGGTGGCCGCGTGGCCCAGATGGGTCACGTCGTACGGAGTCACGCCGCAGACGTAGATCCGGGCCGGCCCGATGAAGGGGATCTCCTGGCCGCACAGCGTCGCAACCGGGAGTGGGCCGCGCGAAGTCGTCACCCATACCACCCTGCCACAGAGTTCGCCCAGCTGGCCGAGCGCGCGACCAACCCGGGGAGACCGGGCGAGCCTGGACCGGTCGTCCGGTCGTCCGATCAGGGGGTCCCGGCCGGACCTCCGTCGTCCTGGCCGGACGACCCGGACGCCGCGGACAACCCGGACGATGCCGCCGTGCCTGGCCTCGCCGTGGCCACGGACGACAGCGACGCCTCGATCCCAGCCAGGACCCAGTCCAGGCCTCGTTCGAAGCTCCCCGCGCGTGACCCCGTCAGGCTGTCCGCGATGACCGGACCGAACGCTCGGGTATGGGGAAATTCCGCCGGCTCTGGTGCCGCGCGGACAAGATCGGTTGCCGCGTTCAGCCAGTCGACGAAGCCGGTGGCAGTGCCGGCGTCGGCTTCGTCCACCTTTCCGGACGGAGGGTTCGCGATCTCCCGAAGGGCGTGGCCGAGCGTGTAGGTATCGACTGTCGTCAGTATGTCGATCTTTGTTTCCTGGTCCACGTCGAGGCCCGAAACGGCGGCCAGCGAGGCCTCGAGATGCTTGAGACCGCCTCGGCCTAAGGGAACCCGTCGGCCCACCAGCGACAGGATCCACGGATGGCGGAGCAGTTCGTCCCTGGTACCCACGGCGAGCGCCCGCAGTGCGTCTCGCCAGTGGGCGGGCAGGCCGTCGGAATCCGGCGTGGCCTCGTCCCTGATCGATTCGATCATGTGGCCGAGCAGGTCGTCCTTGCTCCCTATGTGCGCGTGAAGCGTCATCGGGCGCGCCGACAGGTGAGCCGCGAGGCGCCGGATCGAGACCGCCTCCAGGCCGTCGGCGTCCGCCAGCTCGATCGCGGCCGCGACGATCCGGGCCCGGCTCAGCGCGGGCCGGCGCGAGCCAGACGGCGGTGGCGGTGGCGACCACTGCGAGGCCCGCGGCGCCCGGGCCTCTGAGTACGCGGCCACAAGTCCGTCGGCGACCGGCGGCCGGGTAGCGGGAGCAGGGGCGAGAGCGGACCTCGTGGACGCCGGGCGCTTCCGCGTCCCCGCGGATGGCACCGCCGATGACGACGCCGACGGGGCCGGGCCCTCGGCCGCCGGACCCTCGCGCATCGGCGCGCCATCGGGCCGCGAGCTCGACGGATTCTCGGCGGAGGACACGACGCCATGGTAGTTCCTCGCGAAATCTGGTCATGCGATACAGCGTAGCGATACGATGTCTCGCATGCCAATCACAGCGGCCGATTCGGCCACCTCCCCACCGCCGGCCCAGGCGATCGACTCCGCGTTGCTCAGGCTGGCTGGCATCCTCCTGGTCGGCGCGGTGGTGGTGCAGCTCGACGCCACGATCGTCTCGGTCGCTCTCAACCGGCTGGGACGCGCGTTCCACACCACGTCGGTCATCGGTGCCCTTGTGAACACAGGAACCACCGCGGCCACCGAGCCTGCTGGGCTTCGGCTCTGACCGACCAACTGGCGGCGCGCGTCGGGCCTTTGGGCCGCGGCGCAGGTCAGACGTCCTCGCTCCGGCGGACGAGGACAGTGGCGGCGATGGCGATCAGAACGGCCACAACCAGAGGGGAGAGAAGATTGATCCGAAGCATCAGAGCGCCGACGAAGGCGCCGCCGGCGATCGCCGCGATCGAGCTGACCCGGCGAATGCGGCGCTGGCCCTCGTCGGCTGACGTCCACAGGTCCGCGACCAGACCGGTCAGGGCCGTGGTGAGCACGGTCGTCCTGAGATCAGCGACGGCCAGCTGGCGCACCGTCGCGTTCTGCAGCCCGAAAGCGACCGCGAGCAGCGCGATGACCAGATAGCGCCGGGACGAGTCGTTGTGTACCGACAGGCCCGCACTGAAGGCGGTCGCGGCGATCAACACGGTCAGTTCGGCCGCCAGCGCCGCGGTGAGCCAACGCCGACGGCCCCGGCCGGCCAGCGCAGCCGCCAACCGGCCACCGGCGAAGGCCCCGGCCAGAAAGCAGATGAGCGACACGATGGGAGCGATGACCGGCAGACCAGCCGAGTGCGCCAGACCGAATCCGAGGAAAATCACGTTCCCGGTCATGTTCGCCGTGAACACATGGCCGAGACCAAGGAAGCACACCGCGTCGACCACGCCTGTCAGGACGGTCAGCAGAACGAGAGCGTTGACCAGCTCCGCCGACGACCCAGGGTCGTGCGCCGTCGGCGACGGTACGGACGACCCCGGTAGCTCGGTCATCGCTCGGCCAGGGATGCGTGCATCTCCCACACGAGCAGCTCAGCGGGTTCGGCCGCGGTGACGCGCTGGCCACCGCTCGCGGTGAGCCGAACCGCGTCGCCTGTGGCCAGCTCGCCGGCGCCCTCCATCACCACCGTTCCGACCGGGAGGAACAGATGAACAAACGGCGCTTCGGGCAGGACGATGCTTTCGCCCGCGCTCAGGCGGGCGGCGTGGAGCGCGGCATAACGGTTCTGAATACGGATCGCGGCGGCCTCACGATGAGCCGGCATGCCGGAAGCCACAACAACAAGACCGCCACTCAGGAGCTCGTCACCGATCTCCAGCTGCTCGTAACCCGGGCTGATACCAGCCGTGTCCGGCGGCACCCACATCTGGACGAAATGCACGGGAAGATCGTGGTCCGGGCCGCCCTGAACGCGCCACGAATCGTTCTTCTCCGAGTGCAGAACGCCCGTCCCGGCGCTCATCCGCTGAGCCAGACCCGGGTAGATCACCCCGGAGTTGCCCATCGAGTCCTGATGCACGAGCGATCCCCGCAGCACCCAGGTGACGATCTCCATGTCGCGGTGCGGGTGGGTTTCGAAGCCGGCTCCCGGACGGACCGTGTCGTCGTTGCTCACCAGCAGCAACCCGTGATGGGTGTTCGCCGGGTCATAGTGACGGGAGAAGGAGAACGAATGTCTGGAGTCGAGCCAGGACAACTGGGTGGCCGCACGGGTACCGGCCCGTCGTACATCGATACCAGCCCCGACCGAGGCGTGGTCCGGCCGGGCCTCGGCTCCGGTGTTCATCGGCGACCGTCCGTTCTGACGAGCGAGAACCTCAACACACGCACCTCCCGGCCAACCGCTGAGCCGCGGATAATCATCCCGCCGAAGCGTCAGCGAGGAGGGTGGGATGCGCAAGCCGGTCATGCCTCACCCAGTCCTACATCACTACGCGAGCCGCGACGGTGTGGAGCTGACCTACCAACAGATCGGCGCCGGTCGGCCGTTCCTTCTCCTACACGGGTTTCTCTCCAGCGCGGCGCTGAACTGGATCCGGCCCGGCCACGCGGAGACGATCGCGGCCCGCGGCTACCGGGTCATCCTGCCCGACCTGCGGGCCCACGGTTACAGCGCACGGCCTGATGATCCGCGCGCGTACCCACCCGACGTCCTGGTCGAGGACGCCCTGCGACTGATTGACCATCTGGACCTCGCCGACTTCGACCTGGGCGGCTACTCCCTGGGAGCGCGGACGGTCGGACGCCTGCTGGCCCGCGGGGCCCGCCCCGCGCGGGTGGTCTTCGGCGGGATAGGCCTGGCCAGCTTGGAGAGCGATGGCGGGAGCGCGTCCATCCGCCAGGTGATCACACAGGCCGGCCCGTTCCCCCCGGGCTCGGAGGGGGCCAAGCTACGAGCCCTGGTGCGGCTGCGCGGCGAGGACCCGGCGAGGTTGCTGCACGTGCTGGACTCCTCGCTCGGGACCAGCCGGGAGGAGCTGGCGCGGCGCGCGGTTCCGTCATTGGTGATCGTCGGCGCGGATGATCCGCTCCTGTCCGGAGCCATGGAGCTCGCCGAGCTTCTTCCCGACTCCCAGCTTGTCGTCATCGCGGGGAACCACACCTCCTGCGTCGGCCCGCCAGATCTCGGCCGGGCGATGGCCGACTTCCTGGGCACGCCGCCTGGGGTGTCGGCGGCCTGAGCGACTCGGCCGCCCACCGACAACGTTGTCCACAGCCTGTGGACAAACCTGTTCATGACACGCACGTTCTAGTCGATCGACGGGGGCGCGGGGAGAGAACACGGGGAGAGAATCGGTCACATGACGGAACTCGACATCGGGCTGGGTGACGGGTCCGGCACCCGTGGGGCTCCGGCGGTCCACGCGGCACTACTGCCGGACATCCCGTCACTCGTGCTGTACGCACTGTTAAAGCTGCGAGGCGACGTGTTCACCGTCGAGCAGGAGATCACCGAGCCGGAGATTGACGGCCGCGACACCGAACCGGGGACGCTGCACATGTGGCTGGCTCACCCTGGTGACAAGCCGGTCGCGTACCTACGGATCCTGCGGGAGGATGACGGGCCCCGGATCGGTCGGGTCGTCACCGTCCGGCATCTGCGGGGCCAAGGACACGCGGGCCGGCTGATCGAGGCCGCGCTGGAACGGCTCGGCGACCAGCCGGTTCGTCTGAACGCCCAGATCCAGGCGACGCGCCTCTACGAACGGCGCGGCTTCGTCCCGAACGGTGACGTCTTCGACGAGGCAGGTATCCCGCACCTGCCGATGATCCGCCCCGTCAGGGTCGCGACCACCTGACAATTCCTCACCCAGGCAGTCGCCCGCCCTTGGAGCCGGCCCCGGGCGCGGCCTGACCCGGACGGCGGTCGGCGCACGGTCTCGACGCTGGACGTCGCCCGGCGGTGCCCCAGGGGCCGCGCCCGACACGGAAGCGCCTGAGCCTGGAAGCGCTTGACCCTGGAAGCGCTTGACCCTGGAAGCGCTTGACCCTGCCGCGGCCCGACGCTGAGATCGGCCGGTGGCATTCGACGCGGACCCGCCGGGCAGGCCGAAGGTGGACCGGCCGGAAGCGGCCCCGCCGAAAGCGGACCCGCCGGCCGAAATGACCCTGGCTCGTCGGATGTGGCAGCTGTTCGAGCCGGTCCACGCGGTCACCTACTTCGCGCCCGAGGCCGTCGCCGCGTACTCCGACGCCGGTTTGCGCGGCTTCTGGCGGAGCTACTTCGCTGGCCGGGCGGCACCGCTCGGCGCGCCCGACGCGGCCCCGGTGACCGCGTCGTTCTTCGTCTTCGCCCCGGCGATGGTCGCTCGAGCCCTGCCCGACGTGTGGTCCCGGATCACTCCCGAACGAGCGCTCGAGACCCGCCTCGCGGGTGCCCGGGCGGCGTTGGCCCAGCCCACGGCCGGCATCGATCCAGGCCGACTGGGCCGGCTGGCCGAGCTGATGCGGACGGCCGCGCGGAACGTCGCCGTCGGCGGCCGGCCGCTGGCGGCGGCCAACCAGGCACTGCCCTGGCCGGACGACCCGGTCGGAATCCTGTGGCAGGCGACAACCATCCTGCGCGAGCACCGCGGGGACGGCCATGTGGCCGCGCTGGTCACCGCCGGCCTGGACGGGATCGAGGCGACGGTGTGGCGGACGGCGCTCGGCGAGGGCCCAGGCCGGGCCGACTTCCAGCGGGCACGCGGCCACACCGACGCCGACTGGGACGCCGCCTCTGACCGCCTGCGCGAGCGGGGCTGGCTCGACCGGACCGGCGGCCCGACCGAACGGTCCCGCCTCGCCCGGGTCGGGATCGAGTCGGTCACCGACCGGCTGGCCGAGCCCACCTGGCATGCGCTTGGCCCGGAGAACGTGGCCGAGTGCGCGGCGGCGCTGGCGCCGATCGCCGCCCGGGCGGCCGAGACCATCCGCTGGCCGAACCCGATCGGGCTGCCCGATCCACGCGCCGGCGCCGGGCCCGACTGACCCAGCACCCGCCTGACCCAGCGCGAGCCAGGACGCCGCGCGCGGGCGGCTTCCCGCACGTCACAAGAGGCCGAACCCGGCCGAATGGATCTCCGTCGGAGCCCGTGTCCCGGCCGTAACCGGATAGTTGAGGTGGACACCTGGGCCAAGGGGTTTAGCGTCAGTGGACGGATACCTTTCGTAATCGAACCGATCGGGAACGTCACTCACGCGACAAGGCGTTATCTGGAGTGGAGGCGACTGCACGCGGGGATTACCCGGCTTACCGTGAGGTAGGGCGAATGACGCCTCCGATGGAGGAGCGGTGATGGCGGACGAACCGTGGGACCAGACAAGACCCGACGCCGGTCCGGCCGCGCCTCCCCCCATGCACCTGAACATCGACCGCGGCCAGGCCAACCCCAACCAGGCCAACCCCAACCAGACCGGCTCCGACCGCGTCGACCTGACCAAACCCACCGGCCCCGGCTCGGTGGCGTTCGCCCCGACCGGCCAGGCAGCCGGGTCCGGCGTCAGCGGGGTGAGGGCCAGCGACGAGGACCGGAAGCGGATCGTCGAGTGGCTGTGTTGGGCGGCTGGAAACGGCCAGCTGAGTCTGGACGAGGTGGACAGCCGACTGAGCGCCGCCTACGCCGCCCGCACCGTCGGCGAGCTGACCGGGCTGACCACCGACCTCCAGCCCAAGCCGCCCGAGCCGGAGCCGGAGCGCGAGCGCGGCTGGATCGAGCGGTTGCGGGACTCGGTGCCAGCCGTTCCCCTGCTCATCTCGCTGCTGCTCGTCCTGTTCCTCGCCGCCGCGGTGGCCGGGGGCGCCCACGCGGCGTTCCCCCTACTCATCGTGGCCAGCTTCCTCATCATCCGTAGCCAGCACCGGCGCCACCGCATGCCGCGCTACTACCCCCACCCGCCACGGCCGTCCCACCAACATCACCATTACCACCACCACCGGTACCAGCAGGACCGGTACGGCTATGACCAGCGGCAGCCGAGTGACCCGTGGCGTTACCCGGGGGCGGCGCGGGACCAGCCACCGGCCGTACCACCGGGGCGACCCACCTCCCAGAGGCCGCTGTGGGCGCCGCCGCCAGCCCCGGGCCCGGCCTACCCATCCGGTCCCAGTCGGCCCCACGGACCGCGCAACGGGCACAGGTACGGGTATGGGCCTGATGACCAGCCGCCCGCGCCCCAACAGCCCCCGCCCCCGCCCCCGCCCCCGCCCGATCGTCGCTGAGCGGAAGGAAGCAGACGACCCCCGGGCGCCGGGATCAGGCAGTCCCCGGCGCCCTTCGGTCCTGGGGTGACGGCTGCCCCGGCTCGGCGAGCAGGTCGATCAGGGTCGTCGCGTTGCGCTGCGCGTAGTCGCCATAACAGTTGTTCATGAGGACGTGGGTGGTCCGCGCCCGTGCCGCCAGCTCGCGCAGACGCGGCGCCCACTCGCGCAGCTCCGCGTCGCTGTAGCGATAGCCGAACCGTTCGTGGATGTCCCGGCTGGTCCACTTCTCGCTGTGCCCGTGGAAGCGAACGACGGCCAGGTCGGCCGTGGCCGCGAGGACCGGCGGCACCGAGCTCGGATAGCCCTGTGGCATGTCGACACAGACATACGGCACGGCGTACGAGGCGAGGAAGTCCAGCGTCTCGGACTGGTTGCGCTCCTCCATCCAGGTCCGGTTGCGGAACTCGACGCAGACCGGCAGCGGATCGCACCGCCGTTTGCACTCCAGGAGGTAGCGCTTGTTGTCCCGGCTGATCGGGAACCACTGGGGGAACTGGAACAGCACCGCGCCCAGCTTGCCCGCCTCGCGCAGCGGGGCCAGCGCGGCCAGGAACCGGTCCCAGACCTCGTCGACGACACCGGTGTCCAGGTCGCGGGCGTAGACGTTCTTCTTGCCCGCGGGGACGGCGGCCCGCAGCTCCGCCGGCAGCGCGCCCGGTCGGGTCGGATGCTGGGTGAGCAGCGAGAACGCCTTGATGTTGAACGTGAAGCCGGCGGGTGTCCGGCTGACCCAGGCCCGCACGGTCCGTTCGGCCGGTGGCGCGTAGTAGGTCGCGTCCACCTCGACCAGCGGGTACCGCTCGGCGTAGTAGCGCAGCCGGGCCTCGGCGCTGGTCACCTCGGGTGGATACCAGCCTGAGTCCAACAGCGTCGGATCTGTCCACGATGCCGTCCCGACCCGGATGTCACCCACGGCCGTCACCTGTTCGATCCGCCTTTCGGGCTCCCCAGGCCGCCGTCAGTCGCCCGCGTCGGCCGCCTTCCTCCAGGCCTGCCAGGCCTGCGCCGCCGGACGTACCCGGTCGCCGCGCAGCTCACGCACCACGGCCGCCGTCGCCCGCGCCGTCGGCGCAGCATCGACGGCGACCGAGGGCAACAGCATCGACGGCGACCGAGGGCAACCGACGCCGGACGACCACCCAGGGCGCCCACCGACCGACCCGTCGGAAATACCGGACGCATATTGCCCTGATTAGGCCTATGCTCAGGTCATGTCGCAGCCGGCAATGAGGATCTTCGCGATGCTGGAGCTGCTCCAGAACCGGGGTGTGGTGTCCGCGGAGGAGCTCTCCCGCACACTGGAGATCGACATTCGGACGGTTCGCCGGTACGCGACGGCGCTACGGGACCTCGCCATCCCGCTCGAGTCGGTGCGCGGCCGCTACGGCGGCTACCGGCTCACCCCGAGCTACCCGCTGCCGCCGTTGATCTTCAGCGAGGACGAGGCGGTCGCGGTGGCGGCGGCGCTGGCCGCCGCCCGCGCCCGCGAGGGCACCGGGCCGGACGCGGCCGGTAGCCCGGCGCCGAGCATTCCCGACGCGACCGACCGCGCACTGGTCAAGCTGACCCGGCTACTGCCCGACGCGCTGCGGGCCCAGGCCGCCCAGCGGGCCGAGACCGCCAGCGGCTCGACCGGCGGCCGCCGATCAGCCGGCGGCCTACCGCCCGGACCGGAGATCATTCTGACGCTGACCGAAGCGATCCGCGCCCGTCACCGGGTCCGCATCGTTCACGAGCGCGAGGGCGGCCCCTCGACCAGCCGCCAGGTCGACCCGTACGGCGTGGTCGTACGCGGCCGGGACTGGTACCTCGTCGGGCACGACCATCTGCGCGAGGCCCACCGCGTCTACCGCATCGACCGAATCCGCATGGCCGAGGAACTGCCATACCGTTTCAGCCGTCCGGAGGGCTACGACCCGATCGCCCACGTGCTGCGGGCCCTTCGGCTGGATGCCCGGCGGCACCGGACCGAGTTCACGCTCGACGTCGAAGGGACTGGCTCGCGGGCCGCCGGTGCCGAGTGACGGCGGAAGTTCCCGGAGTCGCGCGCGCGACGTAGCCCGCCGCGGGCGCATCCGCGACGCAGAATCGAAGTACCGCGTCACGCACTGGACGGGGACCGCCGCGGGATCGATCAGCACGCACCACAGGGAGCACTCAATGTTCCATCTGGTTTGGATCCTCATCGTCGGCCTGACCATCGGCGGGTTGGGGCGTCTCGTATTGCGGGGCAAGCAGCCGATCCCGGTCTGGATGACCATCCTGATCGGACTGGTCGGCGCGGTGGCGGGCGACATCCTGTCGTCCGTCCTCGGCGTCCGGCACACGGGCGGCGTCGACTGGATCCGTCATGCCCTGCAGATCGGCGTGGCGGCCGGCCTGATCACGGTGGCCGGCCCGGCCTGGGCCACCCGCAACATCCGCCACTGAACGGCGCTGAACGGCGCTGCCTGGCGGCGCCACCCGACAGCGCTGGTGACGGGCCTGGTTCCCGGGCGGCCCGCCCCGCCCGGGAACCACACGAGCCTCAGGGCAAGGCGATGATCGCGAAGGTCTCGCCCTGGGGTCCGCCGATGACGGCCAGGCGGCCGGCAGGGGTGTCCAGCGGCTCGCGCCAGATGGACGCTCCCAGCCGCCCGGCCTCGGCGACGGAGGCGTCGGTGTCGGCGACCGCGAAATAGGTGAGCCACATCGCCGGCACCTCGGCCGGGACGTCGGCCGGCATCGGCATGAGCCCGGCCACCGGCGCCGTCCCGCCCCGCTTGAACTCGTAGTACTCCATCGCCTCGTTGCTGCCGCCCTCGACAGTCCATCCGAAGACCGCCGGGTAGAAGCTCTTCGCGGCGGCGAGATCCCGCGTGTCGAGCTCGTTCCAGCAGAAGGCACCAGGCTCGTTGGCCAGCTGCGCCCCCTTGTGCCCGGCCGGCTGGAAGACGGAGATGAACGCGCCCTCGGCGTCGGTGAACACGGCAATCCGGCCGGAGTCGTTGGGCAGGTCCATCGGCGCGGCGACGACCCCACCGCCGGCGCCCAGAACCGCCTCAGCCGTCTTGTCCGCGTCGTCGACCGAGACGTAGGTCGACCAGGCCGACTGCTGGCCCGGCATCATCGTCGGCCCGTAGCCGGCCACCATCTTGCCCCGCAGTGTGAAGAAGCCGTACCCGCCGGCCGACGGGTCGGGCACGTCGTCGGCCTGCCAGCCGAACAGCCCGGTGTAGAACGCCTTCGACGCCGCCAGGTCCGCACTGGCCAGATCCACCCAGCTCGGCGTCCCCGGCTCGTACTCGCTGAACTCAGCCATCCCAGTCTCCCCTACATGTGATGGACGACACCCGCGTCCGATGATCAGACCGTAGCGGGACCCTCCGACAAAAACGGGTCCGCCGCGTCTGCGCCGGGTGTCCGGCCCGTGGCCACCCCACGCCGGCGAGCGTCGCCGACAGTGGTGCGCGCGCCTGGGCGGCCACGGGTCCGGTCTACCCACCCTCCCGGAGCCGCCGCCGCGGACCAGCCCTGCTCCTAGGACGCCGGTTCAGGACGCCGGGTTCAGGGCCGAGTTCAGGGCCGGGTTCAGGCCGCGCGGTGGTGACCCGGATGCGCGTGGCCGGCCCGGACCAGGGCCGCCGCGAAGCGGGGCAGGTCGTCCGGTCGGACCAGGTCAGCCAACTGCTCCGGGTCGGACGGCAGGCCGACCGTCTCGGCCCCCCGCAGCGCCGCCGGGTCGAAGAACGGGCGGATCGCCGGCCAGACCGCCTGGACCTCCCGGCAGAAGATCGCCGATCCGGTCTGGCCGAGGCGCGGCAGCCGCGTCAGCTCGGCCCGCAGCGCCGGCAGGCCGGAGCGGTCGTCGGGCCGCAGCGCCCGCAGGTCACCGTGCCACCAGTCGAGGATCATCTCCGCCCCGTCGCCGAGCGCGGTCGCGGTGCTCTCGTCGTACCGGCGGTAGTGGGCCCGCCCCAGGGCGTCCACCCGCTCCTGCCAGCTCGTCTCGACCATGCCGCGCGGCGTCCGGCAGCCGGCGGCGATGAGCTCGCGAGCCGCCGCGGCGGCGATCTCGGCCCGGATCCTCGTCGCCGAGAGCACCGACAGGACCAGCAGCTCGTATAGCGGGGACGGCGTGTCGGCCAGCCGAATGCCGGCCTCGTCGGCGAACGTCCGCCCGTGCTCGCGGAGCACGTCCTGGGCCCTCGAGCTGGCTGTCGCCCCGGCCTTCGAGCTGACCTTCGAACTGGTCGCCATCGTCCTGCTCCTCCCGCGTGGCGCGATCCGGCGGGCCTACCCCACCCGGACCGCTACCCGGTAGGACGCGGGTGACGCGCCGAACGATGCACGGCCGGGCGTCGCGTAACGGACGACAGCCCGGCGGCGGGTCAGGCCGTCGGTCAGGCCGTGAAGAAGTGGCTCAGGCCCAGGCTCCGCAGGCCCCGCCGGTAGGCGACCGAGCTCCGGTCGGCCGCGATGTTCACCTCGATGCGGGGGTCCAGCGGCAGGTTCTCCGGTTTCTGGGCCTCGACGATCGCCCGGTCCTCCTCGAAGACCCGCAGGTTGAAGTCGTAGACCTCCTGGGCCGGCTGGTCGGTGGCGAAGTTCTTCGCGATCGGGGCGAACATCCGGGTCCGCCGGGCCGAGACCGGGGCGGCGGCGTTCATGATGCACAGGCGGCCCTCGTCCGGGAAATGGACGGTCAGCGTCGCGGTGAACGGCAGGTACGCCTCGAAGTGCCGCAGCCAGCGGAAGTCGGGACGCGGGTTGGGCACGCCGGCCGGGTAGTTGGCGACGGTGCTCCAGTAGTCGGCCGCGAACCCGTAGTGGGTGGTGACGGTCGTGTAGTCGGGCACGACCGTGTCGTCCGGGTTGGCGAAGGTCGCGGTGTGGACGAAGGCGAAGTGGGCTACGTCCAGGAAGCCCTCGACCTGCCGTCCGGCGAACGCGGCGACGTCGAACGGTGGGCAGGTCACGCGCTGGAAGTCCGGGTCGTCCCAGCCCGGGTGGGCCGGGAGCGCCGCCGGCGCCGCGGGGTCCGGCCGCAGGCAGGCCCAGACCAGGCCGTAGCGCTCCTGGACCGGGTAGGTCCGCAGGTGCATCCGGGCCGAGATCCGGGCGTCCGGCTGGGCCGGGATGGCCACGCACGCACCGCCGGCGCCGAAGCGCAGGCCGTGGTAGGCGCAGGCCAACACGGAGCCGTCGCCGGTGCCCATGCTCAACGGCACGCCCCGGTGGGGGCACAGATCGTCGGCCACCACGACCTCGTCGCCGGCCCGGTACACGACCAGCGGGACGTCGAGCAGGCGAGCGGCGGCCGGCGCCGGGCCGACGTCCTCACTCCGCGCGACCGGATACCAGAAGCGGGCCAGGACCAGCCAGTCGTCCGCGTCGAAGGTGCAGTCCCGCGGCCGGGTCACAGTCATCGCATCCGCTGGCACCGCCATGCCGCGCCTCCCACCTCACGCTGCTCATCCCGTGGTCACCGACCACCACCACCACGGCGCCCACCGGCGGCGCCGACGGCGAGCGCGACCCGTGGTCCGGCTCGCCACCAGTAAATACGCCCCGTGAGCCCGCGCGGGAGGCATCCCGCCCCGGCCGGCGTCACATCACGCCCGCCCGCGTCACCGCCTCAGCTGGCCGCCGCGCCACTCGCTCACGCTGACCATCTGACGGTCAGCGCTCCTGTTCGTGGTCTTCGTGCCGCTGTTCGCGCGGTGCTTCCACCGCGTCGGCCGATAGGTGAAGACGTCCCGGCACCACGCTGACCATCCGCATACGCACCGACCGCTACCTGTGCACCGAGCGTCCACAGGGCAGAGATCCGGGAACCGAGGTCACGACGATGCTCACGGCGACGCTTTCCGTCAACCGATTCATCCCCGGCCGCCGGCCGGCCCAATCACCGATCAAGCCACCATGCGTGGTCGACTGATGCCGGAAACGACTGGGGCCGCGGCCAGACCAGAACCCCGGGCGTCGCGATCAGGAATCCTTACCGGGGGCAATGTGATTGCTACATCGTTGACAACCCGTTGACACGTCCGCGCGATTTCCTGCTCTGCGACCCCCGGAAGCGGGGGGCGCGCCTAGGGTTCCGCCGGCGAGGGGGCCGGGCCTGGTCCGAGAGGTGCAAGCAGCCGTTGCGCACAGGCGAAACCGCGCGCGCCGGATGCTCCACGGCGGGAGAAAAGCCCGGGAGATCCACCGCCATGTCGGTGGCTCCGCGGCCACCGACCTCATCCGAGGAATCCGAGGACCGGCCGCCATGGCTGACACGACGACCGCCCCATCCGAATCCACGCTGTCCGACCCCGCCGAGGCGGCCGACCTCGGGGAGCTGGGTTACACCCAGGAACTCGAACGCAACATCGGAACGTACGAGTCGTTCGCCGCCGGCTTCTCCTTCGTCTCCATTCTGACCACCGTCTTCCAGCTCTTCGCGTTCGGTTTCAGCTTCGGCGGCCCGGGATTCTTCTGGACCTGGCCGGCGGTGTTCGCCGGGCAGATCCTGGTCGCGCTGATGTTCGCCGAGCTGGCCGCGCGGTGGCCGATCTCGGGCGCGATCTACCAGTGGTCGACCCGGCTGGGGGGCCGCCTGTGGGGCTGGACGGCCGGCTGGCTGATGCTGGTCGCCCAGGTGGTCACCGTCGCCGCGGCGGCGATCGCGCTCCAGGTCGTCCTGCCCTCGCTGTGGTCGGGCTTCCAGTTCGCCGGCGACGACCCGTCGCTGGCCTCGAAGTCGGGCTCGCTCAACGCGGTGATCCTCGGCCTGATCCTGCTGACCGCGACGACGGTCATCAACGCGATCGGCGTCAAGGTCATGGCGATCATCAACAGCGCCGGTGTGACCTGCGAGATCGTCGGTGTGATCCTGCTGGTCATCTGCCTGTTCTCGCGCAGCAAGCGCGGCCCGGGCGTCGTCCTGCACACCGAGGGCCTGGGCGGCCACAGTGGCTACGTGTGGCCACTGCTCATCTCGGGGCTCATGGCGGCCTACGTGCTGGTCGGCTTCGACAGCGCCGGCGAGCTGTCCGAGGAGACGCGCGACGCCCGCGGTACCGCGCCCAAGACGATCGTGCGCGCGGTCGTGTTCTCCGGCCTGTTCGGCGCGTTGCTCCTGCTGGCGGCGATGATGGCCGCGCCGACGGTGTCCACGGACAGCGACATGTCGACCGTTGGGATGCCCTACGTCGTCACCGAGCGGCTCGGCCCGGTGCTCGGCCGGTTCTTCATCGCCGACGTCGTCGTCGCCGCCTGCGTCTGCACGCTGGCCATCCAGACGGCCACCACCCGCATGGTGTTCTCGATGGCCCGGGACCGGGTGCTGCCGTTCTCCGCGAAGCTTGCGGCCGTCTCGCCGCGCTTCCGGACGCCGATCAACGCGGCGATCGTGGTCGGTGTGTTCGCGGTGGCCGTCCTGGTGCTCAACGTCTTCCAGCCGGCGATGTACACCGCGCTGGCCAGCGTGTGCATCATGCTTCTCTACATCGCCTACCTGATGGTCACGGCGCCGATGCTGCTGCGGCGCTTCCAGGGCTTCCCGAAAAAGGACGCGCCGAACGTCACCACCGCCGCCGGCAAGCCGCTGTTCACCCTGGGCCGCTGGGGCCTGCCGGTGAACATCCTGGCCGTGGTGTGGGGCGTGTTCATGACCATCAACCTGGGCTGGCCCCGGGCCGCCGTCTACAACCCGGTCGGCGCGGCGCACTGGTACCTGCGCTACTTCGCGCTGGTCGCCCTGGTCGTCGCGCTCGCGCTGGGCGCGGTGGCCTACTGGCGGCAGCGGTACGAGAGCAACGCCGTCCTGGCCGCGCTCGACCCGGACGGCGAGGCCGCCCCCGACGCCGAGGTCGGCGTCGAACTCGCCTGAGCCAACCTCCCGCCCGCGACCAGGGGCTCCGCCCATTCTCCCGGTCGCTTCGGGCGGGTCGCCAACCAGATCCGGCTGCTCGACGAGCGGCGCGGCGAAAGCCGTCGCGCCGCCGGTCAGCCATGGTCGAATCCGGTGACCGCATCCGGTGACCGCATCCGGTCACCGAATCCGTTCACCGACCGACCCCCGAGCGCGCGAAGGAGCACGTCATGAGCGAGTCCCCCGAGCCGGGCGCAGTCAACCGCGAGGGCGCCTGGGCCCAGCGGGCCGAGGGCGAGCTGTCCGACCGGCGCTGGAAGGAGGAGGTCGAGCGCGGCCTGGCCCACGGGCTGCCGGCGGCCGATTCGATCACCGACCGCACCATCCCGACGTTCGCCCGCGGCGAGCTGCCGCACTTCGCCGGCGAGCGCGGCACGTTCCTGAAGTGCCCCTACCTGGAGGACGTCCACGATGTCGGCGACGCCGAGGTGGCGATCTTCGGCGCCCCACTGGACGCCGGGACGACCTACCGGCCGGGCACCCGCTTCGGCCCCCAGGGCATCCGCCGGGCCACGAACCTGTTCGGCACCTACAGCTACGAGCTGGGCGTCGATCTGCGCGAACAGCTCAACATGGTCGACATCGGCGACGTGTTCGCCATCCCGGGCAACCTGGAGAAGTCCTTCGACCAGATCAGCAAGGCGATCGGGCACGTGGCCGCGGCCGGCGTGTTCCCGGTCGTGCTCGGCGGCGACCACTCGATCGGCTACCCGACGGTGCGCGGCCTGGCGCCCTACGTCGACGGCAACATCGGGATCATCCACTTCGACCGGCACGTCGACACCCAGGAGCTCGACCTCGACGAGCGGATGCACACGACGCCCTGGTTCCACGCGACGAACATCCCGAACGCGCCGGCCACGAACCTGGTCCAGATCGGGATCGGCGGCTGGCAGGCGCCGCGGGCCGGGGTGAAGGTCGGGCGGGCCCGGGGCACGACGGTCATGACGGTCGGTGACGTCGAGCGGGTCGGCATCGAGAAGATCGCCGAGACGGCGCTGGAGCTGGCCTGGCAGGGCGCCAAGGCGGTCTACCTGTCGTTCGACATCGACGTGATCGACGCCGGGTTCGTCCCCGGGACGGGCTGGCCCGAGCCGGGCGGGCTGCTGCCGCGGGAGGCGCTCGGCCTGGTCCGGCGGATCGCCGAGGGCGGTCTGTCCGGGATGGAGCTGGTCGAGTGCTCCCCGCCGTACGACTGGGCCGAGCAGACATCGCTGATCTCGGCCCGGGTCATCCTGGACACGCTGGCCAGCCTGGTCCGGGTAGGGAAGCTCGGGCGTAAACCGTCCACCCGCCGGACCGATGCCTGGGGTCCCTACCCGGGCGACCCCGAGCCGCCGGCTTGATCCGGCCGGCTTGATCCGCGCGTCATACAAGCGGCAGCGGAGACTTCTTCCGGCCGCCCTGATCGCCAGCCGTCGGCGCAACCTGCGATCATCGACTGGATGAATCTTCTCCCTGGCTTCGGGGACCGGCCGTGACCCGCCGGCCCCACGCTCGCCCTTCCGCCACGGTCCGGCGGTTATCCCGGGTCACGCTGGCCTGCCTGCTGCTCGCCGCGGCCGGCGCGTGCGGATCGGACCGAGCCGCGCCGGCTTCGCCCGGGCCCCGGGCCGGCGACCCGGCCGCGCCTGCCGCCTCGGCCAGCGCCGTCTCACCGCCCGTGGCGACGCCGACGCCACCGCTCGCGTCCGCGCTGGCCAGCGCGACCGGGACGGCGCTCCCGTCCGCCGCGCCTCGCGCGCCACGAGCCGCGGCGCCGTCCCCGGCGACGCCCGCCGCCCCGACGAGCATCCCGGGGATCGACGTGTCGAAGTGGCAGCCGTCGATCGACTGGCGCCAGGTCAGCGGGGCCGGCTACCGCTTCGCCTACGTCGCCGCCGTCGGCAGCTACGGGACGAACCCCCACTTCCGCGCCCAGTACAGCGGCGCGGCGGCGGCCGGGCTGTACCGGGGGGCGTACTTCTTCGCCAACCCGACCATCGGCACAGGCACCGCCGACGCCGACCGCTTCCTGACCCTGCTCGGCGACGTGCACGACGGCCGGACGCTGTGGCCGGTCCTCGACGTCGAGCGCCATCCGAGGCTGGCCGCGTGCGACGGCATCAGCCCGGCCGCCTGGACCGCCTACGTCCGGGCCTTCCTGACCCGGGTCGCGGCCCGGACCGGGGTCACCCCGCTCATCTACACGGCGGCCAACTTCTGGCTTACCTGCCTGGGCAACTCGACCGCCTTCGCCAGGACGACCCGGCTGTGGGCCGCGCAGCCGCGCACGCTGTCACCCCAGCCGTTCGCCGGCTGGCTCCGCCTGACGTTCTGGCAGCACTCGACCGGCGCCGTCCCCGGCATCACCGCCGCCACCGACCGCGACGCCTTCTTCGGCACCCTCTCCGACCTGCGCGCGCTCGTCGTCCCCCGGCCGTAGCCAGCCGTCGGACCTGCAAACCTGACGGCAGCCATCGACCAGGACGAGGCCACGACGAGAACCATGTCGATCAATCTTCTACGGCGTACAGTCGGGACCATGAAGCGTATGGTCCAGATCCCTTACGAGCTGGAGCAGGAGGAGGACGGCACCTGGGCCGCTCATGCGTCTTTCCCGAGCGGGGGCGCGCACGGGCTGGGTGACACTCCAGAGGATGCCCTCGCTGATCTTTACGAAGCCGTTAGCCTCGTCATTGAGGAAATCGGCATTCCGCCCGTACTGACCATCGTGCAGGATGTCGCTTAATGCCACGACTGCCGGCGCTTCCTGGTGGCGAAGTCGTGAGGGTTCTGGAGAAGCTCGGGTTCACGGTGGTACGAGTAAGCGGAAGTCACCATATGATGAGAAACAGTGAGGGGCGCTTTACGATCGAGCGCCACCCGACGCTGGCCGCGTGCGACGGCACTGCGCGTCCTCGTCGTCCCCCGCCCGTAGGCTCGTGAGTCGCGCCGTGCCCGTCGGCCGGGCGGGCTCAGCCCGCCGGAGTGAAGTACGTCGAGCAGGAGCCACGCAGAGAACCGCTCACTACGTTGATCACGACGTTCACCCGGTAGCCGGGGGTGGCATGGCTGATGCGCCAGTAGAGGTACAGGTGCCCGCGCACGTTCGTGATACCAGTCTTCCGCGTGTTCGTCGTCTTGTAGTACGCCACCCCGGTGACGTGCGCGGAGGCGAGCGTCGCGATGTAGACGGGCTCGGTCTGGTTGGTATGCGGCTGGGCGACCGAGGCCGTCGCGTGGCACGGCACCACCGTGGCCGCCCGCGCCGCGCCCAGCGGCGCGAACAGCGTGGTGGCGACGACGACAGCGGCGGCCCAGAGAGCGACGGCGGCAGTCCTGATCCTCATTACGTTTCCCCCCGACACGAGATTTCGACCCGGGGAAATCTACTAGTGCCGCCGCCGACCGCGTCGCCGGTGTGAATAAATTGTGGCTGCCGTGTTACCGCGGGTCTCTGGATTGACGGCGCGGCGTGCACCGTGAGATTCGGAGACCGTCGCCACCCATTCGCGCCCCGCCGTTGGGCGGTCTGACCGCGGCACACCCCCGCTGGTTCACGAGCTCGCCGAGGTCAGAACTTCAGGTACATGTCGTCGGGAATGATCGGCTGTGATATGTGCACGACCCCGAAAGCAGAGTGGATCCGTGCAGCCATGACCTGGGAATGAGTATCTTGTCGCCGTCGCTCAGCGATATCCTGTGGGTGACGTTGTTCCAGAAATGCATGTCACCCGATTCGATCATCACCAGTCGGTGCTCGTCGTGGACGTGCGTCGTGGGCGTCCTCGCCGCCGCCCGGGGCCGGGTCCTGAACCGCCAGCGACGTCCCTCCTGACGGGTCAGACCGGGCTGACGCCGAACGTCTCGCGCAGGCCGGCCTGGCCGTCGTCGGTCAGGTGCACAACTCCGCACGATCTGATTTGACGGAGAGCTACATCGCGACCGGCATGCCCGCGCCCGGTCAGCGGCAGCGGCTCTCGGCTGCGATCGGCCCGGTGGGACGCGTGACCCTTGAACGTTTCTGCCCTTGGAGGCATCCGATGCAACGAGGCGAAGTCTGGTGGGCCGATTTCGGTGAGCGGCGGCCCGTCGTCCTCCTGTCACAGGCGGGGGACTCCGAGTTCCGAGGAGTACAGATCGTGGATCCGGCGGGCATTGACCTGTCTGGCTTCGGCCTCGAAGTGACCGTCGGTACCGCCGAGGGGCTGTCAGTCCAGGGGGTCGTGCGGGTGGCTCTTCCTCGTCCGGGCATGACCCCCTGCACCTGGCTGACGACGGTGACCGAGCGGGACGTGCTCGAACGGGTGGGGGTGCTACCCGAGACGAAGGTCCGTGAGATCGAGGACGCCCTCCGCCTCGGTGGTATACCTGTCGCACCCGACTCTTACGAGTGCTGACGATAGGTCCCGGCGACCGTCCCGGCCTCCCCGGACGGGGATACGCCCACCCTCCCGAAGCGGCTTTGCCTGTGGATGGACCTCGGTGACCGGGCTGCCGACTTTCAGGTGTTGATCCGTGACCGGGCCCGACAGCTCAGGGCCTCCTTCGACGTGGTCCTCGCCGACGCCGGCATTTCCGCCCGCACAGGCGAACACCCCTGCCCTCGGCGACAGCGGACGGCTCGGCACGAGAATCTGTCAGCACCGGCTACTGCGCCGGACGGTGGCGTCAGGCCTGACGATAGTGTCAAATAGCAACGTCGCGAGCAAGCGCGGACCGCGCTCCCGCGGGGCCCGCCGAGACCATCGGAGACGTAGGACGAGTCAGGGTGGAACACTGCAAGCCTGGCGAACGGACGTCGAGTGCACGCGACGCCCTCCCCGGACGGCGATCCGCGCGGACAGCGGCCTGTCACGGAGGGTGCATATCAAAAGGAGTAGGAATGCCTCTTCTGCTGCATCTCGACTCTTCCGCGGACGTGATCCGGTCCACGTCGCGGGTCCTGACCCGCACCTTCGCGGACATGTGGCGTGAGCTTGGCCAGGCATTCACAGTGACCTACCGCGATCTGCACGCCGACCCGGTGCCGCACCTCGCCGATGCGGCGCTGCACTGGGCACCGCGGCTACGCCAGGCGGGCGAGACGCCGGACCCGGCCGCGGCTGCATTTCAGGGCGAGCTCGTCGCGGAGTTGCTCGCGGCGGACGTGTTGTTGATGGGCGTGCCGATGTACAACTGGTCGATCCCCTCGTCACTGAAGGCATGGATCGACCACGTGCATGTCATGGGTCTCACCGCCCCGTTCGACACGAAGGAGCAGCCGCTCGCGGGCCGGCCGGCCGTCGTAGTTACCACCCGGGGGGCCAGCTACGGGCCGGGCAGTCCCAGCGAAGGGTGGGATCACACCGTCCCGCCGATCGAGCGGGTCTTCGGCCAGTCGCTCGGCATGGACGTCTCGATCATCACCGCGGAGCTCACATTGGCATCCCGAGTGCCGGCCATGGCCCCGCTGCGCGACAAGGCCAGGGCCGACCTGGAGGCCGCGCGCACAGCCGCGACCGACCTTGCCGTCCAGCTGGGGCGGCGCCTGCTGGGCGACCAGTGAGACGGGCTCCTGGTCAGCGCGAACCCGGAACAGTAACCGGTGGTACGCCAACGTCCCTTCCCCGGCCGCGGCAGCGTCTCGAGTAACAAGCCATCGCCTTCGTACCGCGACGGCATGCAGGCCCAGTCATAGTCCCGCGGCCCGTGCGCTCCGGATCCGGCGGAGATCCGACACCAGAATTCGAACAAGTGGTGCACTGATCGCCGGGATTCGCCCAGCATCGCTGGGTGGATACGGATGATGTCGACCAAGGGAAGTGACCAGATGCTTGCGGTGACCACGTCAGGTAACGGTTCCGTCGAGGTGCGGGAGATGCCACGGCCTACCATTCAGGACCCCGGAGATGCGGTCCTGAAGGTCACCGCGGCAGCCATCTGCGGCACTGATGTGCATTTTGTGAAGCATCCGTTCGTGCCCCCGGACAAGGCGCTAGGCCACGAGTTCCTGGGGACGGTCGTCGAAACCGCGCCCGACGTTCATCACGTTTCCGTCGGGGATCGCGTCCTGTCGAAGATGTTCGTAGCGTGCGGGCGCTGCCACGCCTGCCGGACCGCGCGGCAGAACCGGTGTGAGCGGTACCAGCTGTTCGGGGGCGGGGTGCTGCACGGTGGTCAGGCCGAGTACGTGCGTGTTCCGCACGCCGACCTCACGCTGACCTCACTGGACGATTCCGTGTCGGATTACGACGCCTTGGTGCTCACCGACATCCTGCCAACCGCCTGGGATGCGCTCGACAGGCCGGGTTTCCAGAGCGGCCAGACCGTCGCCGTGGTCGGCGGCGGGCCGGTCGGCCAGCTGATCGCCCACCTCGCTCTGGCCCGTGGCGCCGCCGAGGTCTACGTCCTCGATCTGGACGACCGGCGGCTCAAGCGCGCCGAGAGCCTCGGCGCCATCCCCGTCCGGGGCGGAGAGGGAGCTTCGCGGCGCTTGCTGGAACTGACGGGAGGGCGGGGCGTCGACCTTGCGCTCGACGCGGTCGGCGCTGTGCCGGCCCTGGAAACGGCCATGGGGTCGGTGGTCTTCGGCGGGAGCGTCGGGCTCGTGGGCGTACTCCTGGCGGGTGATCTGCCGTTCACGGCGCAGAATCTGTTCCAGCGTCAGGTCACCGTCGTGCCGATCACAGGCAATCCCTATGTGGCGAACGACTACCTGAGCGCCCTGATCTCGTCGAAACGGATCGCTCCGGGGCAGGTAGTCGATCACGAGGCGTCACTCACGGACGCGGTGGAGACCTACCAGCGCTTCATTGCCCGCGACATCGTCAAGGCCGTGCTGCGCCCTGACCTCCCGACCGGACATTCGACAAGCTGATCAGAAGGGAGCCTCCGATGCCGAGAGCTGCCGTGCAGTTGCAAACTGGCGGACCGCTGGAGATCGTCGAGGTGGCGGTGCGACCGCCCGGTCCCGGTGAGGTGAGGGTAGCGATGGCGGCAGCGGGCCTGTGCCACACCGACGTCCAGGCGCTATCCGGAGGAGGCCTCGCCGGAACGGTCCTCCCCCCACCCCTCGTCGCCGGCCACGAAGGCGCCGGCATCGTCACGGAGGTGGGGGACGGAGTGACCGACCTCGCGGTCGGTGACCACGCCATCATCGCCGTGCGGGCGCATGACGGCTCCTGCGCATTCTGCCTGGACGGTCACCCGGCCCTCTGCCGGCGGACCTACGAACTGGCTGATCCTAGAAACGGGAACGGCCCCGTCCTCTTCCACGACAGCCGGCCCGTGACCACCCTGGGCCCAGCCTCCACGTTCACCGAAGAGATCGTCGTCCGCACCGAGCTGGCCATCCGCATCGACGCGGCAATCCCCCTCGACCTCGCCTGCCTCATCGGGTGCGCCGTCTCCACCGGGGTCGGGGCGGTGCGCAACACCGCGGGAGTCCAGGCCGGTGAGCACACCGTGGTCATCGGCTGCGGCGGCGTAGGGCTCAACATCGTTCAGGCCGCCCGGCTGGCCAAGGCCGCGAGCGTGATCGCGGTGGACGTGAACGAGACGAAGCTCGCGACCGCAACCGCCTTCGGAGCCACCCACACCGTCGACGCACGCACGGCCGACGTCCTGACCTCCGTCCGAGAGGCGACCGACGGGCTGGGGGCGCACTACGCCTTCGAGAGCACCGGTCTGGTGGACTCCATGAGCCAAGCGGTGTCCTTGATCCGGCCAGGCGGCACCGCCGTCCTCCTCGGAATGGCCCCCAGCTCGACCCCTCTGGTGATCGACAACATCGCCGCCGTCATCCTGCAGGAGAAGAGCATCACCGGATCGATGATGGGCAGCGGTGCCCCCTCCCGCGACTTCCCCCAGCTCGTCAGTCAGTACCTCGACGGCGACCTCAAGCTCGAAGAGCTGGTCACTCGGCGCAGGCC
>Ga0207710_10000079_pt1 | contig 140820 bp, 129 predicted proteins | sample KBSS24metaG_FD_184400 | JGI IMG/M metagenome (GOLD analysis project Ga0207710, IMG submission 184400) | Switchgrass rhizosphere microbial communities from Kellogg Biological Station, Michigan, USA - KBS S2-4 metaG (SPAdes) (version 2) | ecosystem: Host-associated > Plants > Roots >...
GGCTGGGTGCAGGGCGGGTGCGCGATCGTGTCGCTGACGCGGGCGGCGTCAACCTGGTAGCGAAGTGTGGATGTTCGGCCCGTCATCATGACGGTCGCCTAACCCCGGCGATAAGAGCCGCCAGATGACCACAGCCGGGAGGCGACACCGACTCGACGTCGATATTCGTAGAGATCCGGCCGATTCCCAAAGCTACCACAGCGCCCTTGCACGCGTTCCATCGTGAGCGCCCGTCCGTGGTTGGGCCGAGCATGGGGGATGTTCGGACACGAAGCGCATCAGAGGCGCCCGCGCGGACACCGCGATGCGCTGCTGCGCGCGGCAGCGTGGCCGGCTGTTGTCGCCTTGTACTACAGTCGCGGTTTTCCGATGAGTCATCGCGCTGCCGCGGAGCGTGATATGCCTGGTGCCCGGGGTGGTTACATCGTGTGACTTCCTTTCTGGGTCGCCGTTGGTCGGCCGCTGGCAGTGATCGCGGTGAGGTGGCGGCTGTAGTCGTGCCACCGTGCCACCGCCTGGTGGCGTCTGCGCCGCAGCGACCAGCGGAGCCCGAACGCGAGGTCGCTCTTGGTGATCAGTCCGGCGTGGTGGCGTTCGACGAGGTCGCTGGCGCGGAGTGTCTCGGCGAGGGAGAGCCTGATCGGGGCGAGGTCGGTGGGGCAGGGCAGACCGCCGGTGGTCGGGATGGCGGCGTCGCGCGGGGAACCCGCAGGTCGGCGGGGTCGACGGCGGCGGGTTCGGGCGCGGTGGGGCCGGCTGGGCTGGGCTGGGCTGGTCGAGGGCTGGCAGGTCGAGGGCCGGCAGGGTGACGTCGCCGTTGATCGTGGCGCGCAGGGCGATGGTGCCCAGCTGCGCGAGGGCGGTCAGGGCGGTGTGCCGGTTGAGCGCGACGAGGTTCCGGACCTGGGTGAGGTCCCAGCCCAGGACGTCCTTGGCGAGTTTGAAGGTCTCCTCGATCGGCCAGCGCCGGGCGGCGATCGCGAGGAAGTAGCGGATCGTGGCGGCGGTCCCGGGTGGGGCCCAGCAGAGGTAGAAGGCCAGGTTGTTGGTGTCGCGGCTGGTCAGGCGGCGGATGAGCAGGTACTGGCCGGTGATCGCGGTGGCGAGCAGGGCCCAGTCGCTGTCGCGGGGGCCGCGGGAGCCGTTGCCGGCCGAGCGCCGCTCGAAGACGGCCAGGGCGACGGCGTCCTGGGCCTCGATCACGGTGCCGGACGGGAGCGGGATCGGGTGGGTGCACGCGACGATCCCGACGTAGGACAGGCCGAGTTCCGCGACCGCGACGCGGAGTTTCTCCGCGGTGCCGTACACCTCGTCAAAGGCGACCCAGCCGACGCGCAGCCCGGCGGCGACGAGCCGGCGGACCATGGTGATCGCGAGGTCGGTCTTCGCGGCGAAGTCGACGTCGTCGGGGACGTGGGCCTGGCGGCGGCGGGGCAGGTCGACGGCCCAGCGGCGGGGCAGGTAGTGCTCGACGTCGACCCAGGAGTGGCCGCGGGCGGTGACGTAGGCGGCGAACACGGTGGTGACGCAATTGATGACCCGGCCGGCGCAGCCGGCGTGTTGCGGCGACACGCCGGCCGTGGCGTTGCCCCCCTTGGGCTGGGCGGTCTCGTCGATCGCGAGACCGGGGCCGATCAGGTCGTCCGGGTCGTCGGGGACGCAGACGGGCGCGAGGGTCGCCAGGAGGGCGCGGAGTTCCTTCCAGTCCCAGACGTAGGAGCTGACGACCGCCTGCATGCGGTGCCACCCCTCGTGTCCCGCTGCTTCCGCGAGGGCCCAGCAGTTCGCCTTGACACAGCAGTGCCTTGACGTAGTCGAATGCTGTCCGAGCGCCGCGTGTCTGGGCCATCAGACCGGTGAGGACCGCCAGGACCAGGGCATCGACGCGAGCCGTGGCCTCCGCGATGTCGCCTATGCTGGCGTCCGCGGCCGTGTTGTCGTTGTCAGGTTTGCTCACACTCTCCGCAACACGGCACGGCCGCCCCGAATGACACGGTTGTCATCCCCGTTCGGCATGCCGACCGCGGTCACTCTGCGCAGTCGCGACGCGAGCGCTACTCGACTACTCAACGCACCCGGTCGACAGCCCATCGTGAAACAGCGACTGTAATACTTGTTGACATTCGGGTGTTCATCGGGCTACGCTCGGCTTGCTAGGACATAGCCGGCTCGGGATCGGGAACGCCGCGTAGCTGCCGCGGGACCGCGAGTGTGTGACTCACGCTCGAGCGCCGCCAGTGACCGTCCACAGGGCGTCGTCTGTGACATTGTCCAAATCCTCCCGCCACCTTTACGTCGCTGTTTCCGCCTGCGTTTCCTCGTCACCCCCAACGGAGCCTCTGGGCGGGTCGCCGCCGCGCGGCCGGGTACGCCTTGATCCTCGGCTGTCGGCTGGGATCGGGCGAACGTAGTGGAATACCGGCGCGATTTTCTCGACGTTCTACTGGGATCCCTGGACAGCACCGAACGGCCCCGCGTGCTGGCCCAACTCGGAGCCGAAAATACCAGGCAAGGCCTCAAGGTCCTGCGTCGGCTACAGCACGGCGACCCGGCACGGCAGCCGCGACTTCGCCTCGGTCAATCAGATCGTGGCCACCAAGTACGAAGTTCTCGTGGAGCACGCGCACGCCGCTCGCGCGCATGAACTCCTCGCGGCCATGCCGCGCAAGGCCTCGGTCTGACGTCCCCGACCGGCCACCTCCGCGCGGCCCGTGTCGACGGCGGTGCGGGACATTCCTATGGGATCTGCTCGGCTAGGCCGGTGGCGTGTAGGGCGAGGATGGCGAGGTCGTCGGTGTGGGATCCGCCGGTGAAGGTGAGCACGTCCTCTTCGACGGCGTCGACGAGGCCAGGCGCGCTGAGCTGCCCGGCCGCGGTGAGGAGGGCGCGGAGGCGTTGTTCGCCGTACTGTTCGCGGCCTTGTCGGGCTTCGGTGACGCCGTCGGTGTAGAGCAGCATCGTGTCTCCTGGCCGCAGGGTTACCCAGAAGTTGGTCAGACCGGCGTTGGCGAAGAGGCCCAGGGGCAGGCCGTGGTGTCCGATGGGGCGCACCGGGCCGGCGGAGCTGCGCAGCAGCGCGGGCATGTGTCCCGCCGACGCGAGGAGTACGCGGACCCCGCCTGGGTGGGGGAACAGCATGAGGTAGGTGGCGGTGAGGAAGCGCTCGTTGCCAGGGTCTTGGGTCAGCAGCGCGGTGTTGAGCCGGTCGAGTATCTGCGACGGGGTCTTCTCGGCCGTCGCGACGGCGCGGATCGTGTGGCGTGCCAGTGCCGCGACCATCGCGGCCTGTGGGCCGTGGCCGCTGACGTCCCCGATCACGGCATCCCAGCGTTCCCCTTCCCCTGTGGGTGCACACCGCGCCTGGACTCGGTCCGCGTGCGGTCTGGCGTCCGTGTCGGCGGATAACCGCACCGGGAACATGTCGTAGAAGTCGCCGAGTGCCCCCCGACCGTCGGCCGCGGGGAGGCTGCGCGCGGCGACCTGCATCCCCGGAACGTCGGACATCCGCGCGGGCAGTAGACCGCCCAACGGGCGATCCCCGTCGGGGGCAACCGCTGTCGGCTCCATGGGCAGTTGCGTCGGTACGGTCAGCAACCGGTGTGCGAGCTGCTCGTCGGTGTCGGCCTCTACGCGGGGTCGCGCTCGCATGAGCCGCAACTCCCCGCGCGCGATCCGACCCGGTTGCCCGCCCTGCGTGTCATTGCCGTGTCGTCGCGATGGTGGGACATCGGGGTCGTGGGCTCAGGTCAGGCCGGTCGCGGCGGCCGCGGCGGCCGCGGCGGCCGCGGCGGCCGCGGCGGCCGCGGCGGCCAGGGTCGGCCAGCCGGAGCTGAGCAGCACCCAGCCGTCGTGGCCCGCGGCCGGATTGCTGGGATGGTGCACCTTGACCTGCCAGCTACCAGGGCTGGTCTCCCTGGCGAACGCGGAATGGCCGTCGCACGTGCCGTATTGGCTGCCAAGTACAGCTATGGGCATGGACGGCGTCGAGGCGGAATCGTTCTGAGCGGACATGAGGTGCCTCTCGAGGAGAGATCACCGGTGTGCCCGGCGCTGAGCGTGAAGCTCGTGAGACCGCGACGCTGACGCGCGGCAGCCCCCACCCGGGCCAGCTGTTTCCCAGCGGCGTTATCGTACGCCGCCCCCGTCCGGCTGTCCGCAACGGACGGAGTAAACCAGTCGCCGGAATAGTGGCCAGCGGCGTGCGTGCCCGTCGTGGCCACCGGGACGCCGTCGACCGTCAGGTGCGCATAGGGCAGCACGAGCGCTTCGCGTATCGCCTCCAGAGCCAGAGAAGGGTCGTCCCCGACGCGGTCGGCGACTCTCGTCGCCGCGGCCAGGGGCCGGGGCCGGTCGCCAAACAGCATCTGGTCGACGACACCACGCAACCGCCGCGAGAGGGGATGGACGCCGAACGCGACCACGGCCGCCACTACCACCGCTTTCGGCGCGTCAGGAGCATGACCGCCTGCCAACTGCACGACCGAGCAGATCCCGAGCACCGTCGCCAGAAATACGACACCGACAGCGAGAACAACCACGATCTCCGTGAGGACGCCACGGACGTCGACGACATGGGGCCGGGCCCCCTCGACTCGGCCAACGACCTCGGCATCCTGCTGAGCGCGCTGGGCGATCACGCATCCGCCCGCGACCTCGGCCGCGACACGCTGGACCGCCGCCGGCACACGCTGGGCCCGGACCATCCCGACACCCTCACCACGGCCTACAAGCTGGCCGTGCGGCTGAGCGTTCTCGGCGACCACCAGGCGGCGCCCGACCTCGGCGCGGACACCCTCACCCGACGGCGCCGCGTCCTCGGCCCGGATGACGTCGACACCCTGCGGACGGCCTACAACCTGGCCATGTTCCGGGGGCGACTCGGCCGTTACCAAGACGCCCACGCCCTCGCCCAGGAGGTCCTCGCCGCCCGCCGGCGGCTGTTCGGGCCCGACCATCCCGACACCGTCGCTGCCGAGGATGCCGTGCAGTGGTGGCGTGCCCGGGGCGGGGATTCGTCCGGCACCTGACCATCCACTATTCTCTAACTGCGACATATCAGCCACGGACGGCACAATGGGGAGCGCGCATGTCCGAAGCCACAGCCGGCGAGACCTATGCCGAGAAGGGCACCGGGCAGGCCTACGGGCTCGACACCGGTGTCGCACACACCGCTCGGGTCTGGAACTACTGGCTGGGCGGCAAGGACAACTTCGCGGCGGACCGGGCCGTCGGTGACCAGGTCGAGGCGATGCTGCCGCACATCGTGCCCACCGCCCGCGCCGACCGCGGCTTCCTGACACGGGTGGTCGGCCACCTCGCCGGCCCGGCCGGCATCCGCCAGTTCCTCGACATCGGGACGGGGCTGCCCACCGCGGGCAACACGCACGAGGTCGCCCAGGACGTCGCGCCCGACGCCCGGATCGTCTATGTCGACAATGATCCGCTGGTGCTCGTGCACGCACGGGCCCTGCTCACCAGCACGCCGCAGGGTGCGACCGACTACATCGAGGCCGACCTGCGGGACACCGCGACGATCCTCAAGGAGGCCGCCCGCACCCTCGACCTCGACCAGCCGGTCGCGCTCACCCTGCTGGGCGTCCTCAACTTCATCCCGGACGAGGACGAGGCCGCCGACATCGTCCGCCGACTGCTAGAGGCGGTGCCCGCGGGCAGCTACCTGGCCATCGCCCACGCCAGCAACGAGGTCTTCCCCGAGGACGCCGAGCGCGTCCGCCAGTTCTGGAACGAGAACGCCACCCCGCCCATCACCTTCCGCGACGCGAAACAGATCAGCCGGTTCTTCCAGGGTGTGGAGCTACTCGAACCTGGAGTGGTCTCCTGCTCCCGCTGGCGCCCCACGGCCGCAGACCTCGCCACCCCGGCCGACGTCCAGCAGTTCTGCGGCCTCGGCCGCAAGCGCTGACGGACGCGGAGCGTCTGAGGAAGTCCCTGCCGGATCGGCGATCTTCGGCGCCGGGCTACCTCGTGCCGGGGCCTTCGCTCTCACCGCCGCTGCCGCCATCTCCGCCGCCGTCGGGGTCGCCGTCGGGGTCGCCGTCGAGGTCGAGGTCGAGGACGTCGGCAACGGGGCGGCGCGGGGTCGGGGGCTGTGCGGGGGCGGTCTGGTCCGGGTAGCCGACGCGGAGGATCATCTGGGCCTCACCGCCGCCGCCGGTCACCTCCCGGACCAGGCCGCGGGTCGCCTGGACGTCGATCGCCTGGCCCAGCGGGGAGCACGCGAGGCCGGCTGCGGTCGCGACCAGCAGCACCCGTCCCAGCGCGCGCCCGGCCCGCAGGCGGTCCGTCACCGTGTCACCGTCGGTACCGATGATGAGCACACCGGGATGCTCGACGGCCAGTTCGCCGAGACGCTGCCCGGCCTCGCCGACCACGTCGAAGTCACGCAGCGGGAACTCCGACTGGCGGGCCACGTCGTGGCCGACGACCACGGACCGGGGGATGCCGTCCGCGGCCTGCGGGTCGGTGCGGCTCCACTGCCGCATCTCCGCCCGGTAGTCCGGGTCGTGGGTCTCGATCCAGTCCGCACGGGCGAGCAGCACCGACATCTCCACGCGGGCGCCGGGCCGCTCCAGCGCCACCAGCCAGCAGCCTTCCTGCTCGGCGGCCCGCCGCAGCGCGTGGACCACCTCGGCGGGCAGCTCGGCCGGGTCGAACGGCCGCCGGTCGGTGTGCCGGTGGCGGATCGCGGCTACAAGAGCCGCGTCGCCCTGTGACGGCGCGCAGCTGCCGACGGCCCGCAGCGTGGCGAGGCGCCCGGTGCTGATGTCATCGCCGTCGGGCAGCTCGTCGACCTGCGCCTCGATGCCGGCGGCGCGCAGCGACAGCCACGCGTGCACGAGGGCGGCACCGCAGCTCATCAGCAGCTGCCGGTGGTCCGGATCGGCGACCGGGACGGCTCGGGTGAGGTCGGCCGTCAGTTCCAGAGTGTCGTCGCGCAGCCGCCAGTGCCACGGCTGCGAGTTGTGGATCGAGGGCGCGAGGACCGCGGCCTCCACCGCCGCCCAGGCCTGCTCGATCGACAGAGTCGTGGTTCCCGTGGTCATCGTTGCTCCCGTCCCTGTTGCGCCAGGCCGCGCTCACGGCCCACCGCGTCTGGCCCACCGCTCGGACGTGTGTCGCCCCTTCGGGCACATCCACAGTCTTCCGCCGGGCCGGCAGGGTTCCTCCGTCCGCAGGCTACTCCCTTCGGGTCCGATCGACCGGGCCCGCCAGGACCTTCGGCCCATCCCCCGGGCTGGTCGCCCTCAGCCGGTGAGATGGGCGGCCAGCTGGTCGCGGGCGCGGGGGTCGGCGACGGCGTGAACGAGGCGCTCGGCCTGTTCGCGCTGGCTGCGCCCCCACAGGGAGGCGGTCCCGTGCTCGCTGACGACGTAGCTGTGCTGGAAGCTCGTCGTCGGCTCGGTAAGCGCGGGCACGATCGTCGAGGTGTCCGACTTCGGGTGCCAACTGGGCAGGGCGATGATCGCGTGGCCGTCGGGGGCGTGCAGGGCGCCGGTGACGAAGTCGGGCTGGCCCCCGAAGCCGGAGTAGATCCGCCCGCGCACGTGGGCGGCGTTGGTCTGGGCGCGCAGGTCCACCTGCAGCGCCGTGTTGATGGACGTCATCGCCGGCTGGCGGGCGATCCGCGCCGGATCGTTGACGGTCTCGGTCCGCAGGACGCGCACCCGCGGGTTGCGGTCGATCCAGCGGTACAGCTCCGCCGAGCCGAGGACGAAGCTCGTCGTCAGGGCGGCGTCCGGGTCGAGGGCGCCGGCGCGGTCGAGGTCGAGGACGCCGTCGGAGAACGTCTCCGTCCAGATCCGCAGGCCGCGGCGGGTGAGCAGGGCCGCGAGGGTGGCGTCGGGGACGGCGCCGATCCCGAGCTGCAGCGTCGCGCCGTCTCCGACGAGCGCGGCGACCCGTTCCCCGATCGTCGCGCGGGTCTCGTCCACCGGTCTCGGGAGCGGGCTGGGCAGCTCGACGTCGACGTCGAGTGCCACGTCGATCGCCTCCACGGGCAGTTCGGCGTCGCCGTAGGTGTAGGGCATTCGCCGGTTCAGCTGGGCGATGACGAGGCCGCCCCTCGCCCGGGCCGCCTCGACCGCGGCCGGCAGGATGTTGACCTCCGTCCCCAGCGAGACCCGGCCGTCGACAGGCACGCTGGTGTGCAGGACGACGACGTCCGGCCGGCAGGGCCCGGCGAACAGCCTCGGCACCACGCTGAGCCGGCACGGCAGGTAGCGCAGCGCCGGATCGTCCCGCACCGCCGGCCCCACGAACGGCGTCGTCGGGACGACGCCGGGGCGCCGTGGCACCTCGCCGTGCGCGTTCAGGAGGAACAGCCGGTAGTACTCGACCACCTCGTCGACCGCCCGCAGCGCGATCGTCGGCGTCGCACAGTTCCCGGACGCCACCACGACCGGCGACGCCGGCTGCGCCGTCCCAGAGCGGTGCAGGTGGTCGGCTACCAGTTGACGGAGGGCCTCCGGCGTCACCCTCGGCGGCGCGGCGGCGCTCACTACCGCTCCTTCACGGGGAGGCGGACGGTGTCGTCGCAGCGTCATCGTGCCGAAGCATAGTGACGGTTTTCGGCCCCCCGAGCGTGCCTTTCCCTCGGCACCCTGCCCATCCCGCCTGGACGGCGCTAGCGGCCATAGTGGTATCGACACTGGGCGATGCGGATCTCGTCGCCGCTGACCTTGTAGACGAGGCGGTGCTCGTCATTGATGCGTCGCGACCAGTAACCCTGGAACCCGTGCTTCAGGGGTTCCGGCTTGCCGATGCCCTCGTTGCCATTGCGCATGACGTCCTGGATCAGGGCGTTGATACGGCAGAGGATCTTACGGTCCTGGCCCTGCCACCACACGTGGTCATCCCAGGCGTTGTCATCCCAGACGAGCTTCACTCGACGAGGTCCCGCACCGTTCCGCCGCCGCCTTCGAGCCGATCGATGGCGGTCAGCAGACGACGTGCGTTCTCCGGACTGCGGAGCAGGTAGGCCGTCGCCTTGAGGGACTGGTAGTCCTCCAGGGACACGATCACGACGGGCTCGTGACCAGCCCGCGTGATGACGACTTCCTCTCTGTCCTGCACCACCCGGTCAAGGGTCTCGGCGTAGTGCGCTCGCGACTCCGAGTACGTCATCGTCCTCATCGAACCTCCCAGCTCCGTACAGAAAACTGTACGTCCTGCCGGGGAGGCCTGCCACCACCCCCAGGTGCGAGGACGACCCCCATGCGTCCGGCGGGCGGTCAGACGGTGAGGGTGGTGAGGGTGCCGTCGGGGGTCACGATGCGGATGCGGTGGCGGCCGGTCTCGGCGATGTGCACAGAGCCGTCCGGGCCGATCGCGAGGCCACGAGGGCCGTCGAGGCCGGCGGTGACCGCCGTGGTGCCGTCGACGGACGCGGCGGAGCGGCCGGCACCGGCGAGCACCCGCACGAGCCCGTCCCAGGTGATCTCGAGGATCCGGTGGCGGTGCGGGTCGGCGACCACCGGGCCGCGCGGGCCGACCTCCACGGCTGACGGCCGGCCGATGTCCAGCTGGTCGGCCCAGGGCGCGCCCAGGCCCGTTCCCAGCCCTGGTCCCGGTCCCGGCGAGCCGCCGAACGCCGAGGCGCCACCGTACGCCGACGGGCCGCTGCGGCTGCCGGTAGCCGAGCCGGCGAGGGTCGAGATCCGCCCGGCCGCGTCGACGAACCGGAGGCGCTCGTTGTTGGTGTCGGCGATGACGAGCCCACCGCCCCCGAGTGCGACGTCATACGGTCCGGACAGCCGGGCGCGCACGGCCGCGTCGCCGTCCCCCGCGAAGCCGGACTCGCCGCAGCCGGCGACCAGCTCGGCGACGCCGTCCGGATCCACTCGGATGATCTGGTGGTTGTCGGTGCTCGCGACATACAGCACGCCGTCGGGGGCGACGGCGAGGGAGCGGGGACGGTTGAGCGCCAGCTGGGCGGCCGCGACTCGCACGCCCGGCGCGAGCGCGGGCCCGGCGGCACCCGACCCGGCCCAGGTGGTCATCACCCCGCCGGGGCTGATCCGCCGGATGCGGTTGTTGAAATGGTCGGCGATGTACAGCGTGCCGAGCGGATCGACCGCGATGCCGTAGGGCGAGTTCAGCTCGGCGCCGCTCGCCGGGCCGCCGTCGCCCGCGAAGCCCGCCCGCCCGTTGCCCGCGTACACGGCCACAGCCGCCGCGCCCTGCCGGGACATCACGCCGACCTGGTGGTGCAGCGGCTGGGAGACGAACAGCGTGCCGTCGGTGGCAAGCGCCAGGTCGAAGGGATGGGCCACTGTCAGCGGCTGCCCGACCGGTCCGGGTATGGTTCGCCGCGACCGGCCGAGCCCGAACAGTGCCCGCCGCGGCGTGACCCGGCCGGGCTGCGGCGTCCGCGCGCCCGCCGGAACCGGCCCTGGGCCGCCCGCTGCCTGGCCACCCCGTGCCGCCTGGGCGCCTGGTGCTGGTGGCGTCGGGCCACTCGGTGGCGACGGCGGCTGCCCGCCCGGCGTCACGGGCCCGAATCCGCCTGGCGCCGGCGTCCCGCTTCCCCCTGGCCACGGCGTGGATCGTCCCGCCGTTCCAGGGGTCGACGGTCCACCAGGCCACGGCGTTGGCGGTTGACCGGGCCACGGCGTTGATGGTTGACCGGGCCACGGCGTCGCGGCCTCGCTGGTGCCCGGATCCGTGGAGGCGGCGGGGTGCCGGGGGCCGCGGGCCGCGGGCGGGGTGCCGGTGTGGGCGGCGTCGCGGACCTCCTGGCTGAGGTGGACGGGCATCGGGCAGCGGTCCAGCCAGCCGGGGCCCCAGGCGTCGGCCGCGGCGCGGGCGAGTTCCACCGCGAAGGCGCGGGCGGACGGGGGACGTGCGCGGATGTCCGCCGCCAGGGTGTGCCGGACGGCGGCGGCGATGCCGGGTGGCGCGGAGGGCAGGGGCGGCGGGTCGGCGCGCAGCTGGCGTTCGACGATCTCCAGCGAGCCGGCCTCGCGGGGGAACGGGGTGGCGCCGGTGAGCAGCTCGAACAGGACGATGCCGAGTGCGTACAGGTCCGAGCCGGGGCCGAGGCCGGTCTGGGTGATCTGCTCGGGCGCCATGTACCGGGGTGTGCCGATCATGGTGGCGGTGGTGGCCGCGGACATCTCCAGGATCTTGGCGATGCCGAAGTCGGTCACCTTGAGCTGGCCGTCGGCGGCGAACAGCATGTTGTCGGGCTTGATGTCGCGGTGGAAGACGGACTCGTCATGGGCGCGCTCGAGCGCCGCGGCGACCGCGAGGCCGACGGCGACGACCATGTCGACGGACAGGCCGGCCCGGGCCCGCGCGCGCAACGTCTCCCCGAGGCGCTCCATCACCAGCAGGTGCAGGCCGTTCTGCTCGGTGTAGTTGAAGATCCGGACGATGTGCGGATGGGCGAGCCGCTCGAGCAGCCGGGCCTCGTCGCGGAAGCGGCTCTGGCCCTCGGCGTTGTCCGACTCGCCGACCAGCATCTTGATCGCGACCTGGCGTTCCTCGAGGTAGCGATGCTGGCCGGCGAGCACGAGCCCGAACCCGCCGTGCCCGATGATGCCCTGGACCTGGTAGTCGGGCAGCGCGGCCTCGATGCGGGAGAAGTCCAGCGTCATCGTGTCCTCCCGGCCGTGCAGGGCGGCCGAAAGGCCAGGTCGGGCAGGTAGCGCCGCCATTCCTCCCGGGTGATCGGGTCCCCGGCCGCGGCGCAGATCCGGCCCGCCTGCTCGGCGACGTCGAGGTCGAGCACGCCGATCGCCGGTGCGTGCAGGACCGGGATCAGGTCGGCGTTGTCGGCAGTGAACAGCAGGTCCCAGGTGTCGGAACCGGTCAGGAAGTCACCGCGGGGCTTCGGCGCGCGCAGGTTGCTGACGTCCCAGAGCCGGATCTCGGCGCCGCCGGTGGCCAGGGTGCGGCCGTCGGAGCTGAACCGCAGTTTGAGGATCGCGCCGTTGTGCGGGGCGAGGCGCCCGATCTCGGCGGGCCGGACCGGGTTGGTGACGTCGTAGAGGTAGACGATCCGGCCGTCACCACCCGCGGCCAGGGTGCGGCCCCGCGGCGCGAAGCCGATGTCGTTGATCTTTCCGGTGAACCCGCCCAGGCGCCCGACGCTGGTGAGCCGGCCACGCTGGCGCAGGTCCCACAGCACGATCTGCCGGTCGGAGCCGGCGCTGGCCAGCAGCGCGCCGTCGGGCGAGAAGACGAGCCGCTCGATGAGGGCGTCGGCGCGGTGACCGGTGTCGTCGTGGGCCAGCGACACCGGATGCACCGGGTCGGAGACGTCCCACACGGCGATGTCGTGGCCGCTGCCGACCGCGAGCAGCCGGCCGTCCGGGCTGAACTCGATGGTGCGCCCCAGCGTGTCGGTCTCGATGATGCTGCCGACCTGCCGCGGGTGGGCGAGGTCGGAGACGTCCCAGAACCTGATGCCGCCGTCGCCGGATGACGCCAGCACCTTGTCGTCCGGTCGGACCGCGAGCCAGTACAGGCCGCTGTAACTGCCGTCGTGCGCCTGCACGGCGGACAGCTGGGTCACCGTGTCCTCGCCGCTGAGCCGCCACAGCGCGAGCTGGCCCGCGTCGTCGCCGGTGGCCAGCACCCGGCTGTGCGCGAAGGTGGCGCCGGCCTGCAGGGAGCCGGTGGGGCTGGCGATCAGCCCGGGCCACGGCGTCTGGCGCAGCACCCCGTCCTCGGCGCCGATCGCGATGGTCCTGTCCGTGGGGCTGACCGCCACCGACCAGGTGTTCCACCCGACGGTGACGGACGTCAGCACCGACGACGAGCGGGCCGGGTCGACGACGAACGCCGAGTCGCTCTGCGTGGTGGCGATGAGGTCGGTCCCGTCGGCGTAGGCGAGCCCGGTGACGGTGACGCCGGTCCGCACGTCCGTCGTCGTCGGTACCGGCGCATCCGGCCGGGAGATGTCGAAGTGGCTGATGACGCCTGCCTCCGATCCCGTCACGACGCTGCGGCCATCCGGGCTGACGGCGGCGGCGAGGATCGCTGGCAGGTTCGCGCCGGCGGGGGCGTTCGGATCGACGAGCGGGGAGAGCTGGCGCGGCGCCGACGAGTTGGCCACATCCCAGATCGCCGCGTGCCCGTCCGCCGCCGCGGTGACCGCATGCCGGCCGTCGGGGGTGAACGCCACCGCCCGCACCACGTCCGTGTGCCCGGTGAGCGTCCCCGTCCGCACCGGCGCGGCGGGGTGGGTGACGTCCCACAGCGCGACCGTCGTCCCGTAGCCGCCGGTGGCAAGCGTCGTGCCGTCCGGGCTGAACGCGAGGGCGTACACCTCCCGGTGGTCGGCGGTCCTGGGCAGGGTGGCGAGCGGCCGCGGGGTGGCCGGCCGGGTCACGTCCCACAGCGTGATCACGCCGTCCGAGCCGCCGGTGGCGAGCACCGGGGACGTCGGGCTGAACGCCACCGACTTCACCGCGAACGCATGCCCGCCGTGGGCCGCGTCCGGCAGCCGGCCGAGGGGACCCTGGCGGTTCTTGTCGGCGCCGTCCCACAGCGCCACCGAATGGTCGTCGCTGCCGGTGGCGATCAGCTTCCCGTCGTGGCTGTAGGCCACCGCGCCGATGGGCAGCGTGTGGGCGCCGATGTGCCGGGTCACGGTGTCCGAGGCCAGTACCGCCGTGCGCGCCTCCGGGCTGTCGGCGACGGTGTGGGCGACCAGGCTCAGCTGCGCGGCGAGGCTCGGGTCGAGGGGCCGCAGCCGGTCCGCGCGGGCCGCGATCGACTGGGACAGCGCCCGGTCACGCGACGCGTCGGCGGACGAGCGCTGGTCGTAGGCGTAGGCGGTCGAGCCGACCGCGAGCAGCGCGAGCACCGTCAGCACGGCGGCGAGGACCTGCAGCCGCCGGGTGCGGCCCGCCGCGGAACGCAGCTCGTCCTGTTCGCGACCGAGGCTCGCGTCGTAGAAGTCGCGGGCGGAGTCGCCGAGGCCCGCGCGGCGATCGCCGGCCTCCACCCAGTCCCGGGCCGTGGCCAGCCGGGTGCCGGAGATCAGGTAGGACGGGTCGCGCCCGCTGCGCTCCCAGGTCTCCGACGCCTCGGTGAGCTGCTGCCAGGCGAGCGCACCCGCCCGGTCCAGGTCGATCCACTCCCGCAGCCGCGGCCAGGAGCGCAGCAACGCCTCATGGGCGATCTGCGCGGTGTCCGCATCCACCTCGACGAGCCGGGTCCGCACCAGCGCGTCGAGCACCCCCGTGGCGGCCGAGTCCGCGATCTGGGCGAGCAACTCGCGCCGCGACACCCGGCGGCGGGTGTCGTCGCCTCCCTCGCCGACCCGGACCATCCGCATCAGCAGCGGCCAGACGAGCCGCTGGCCGTCCGCGTCCAGCGCCGCGTACATCGCCTCGGCGGTCTGGGCGATGGCGCCGGTCAGCCCGCCGATCTGCTGGTAGGAGGCGACGGTCAGGGTGTCGTCCTCGCGGGCGAGCCAGGTCGCCCGCAGGGCGTGGGCCAGCAGCGGCAGGGAGCCCGGATCGGCGATGACGTCGCTGTGCCCCGCCCCCGTGCCCAGGTCGCGCAGCATCACCTCGACGAGGCCGGGCTCGAGCCGCTGGCCGGCCGCCCGGGCGGGCGCGACGATCGCCTCCCGCACCTCCGCCGCGGTCATCGGAGCGACGACGAACTGCCCGGACTGCAACGCGTCGACCAGGTCCGGATGGGCCGCGCAGGAGGCGAAGAAGTCCGCGCGGACGGCCAGGACGACGACCGCCGGCGGGGTGCCGTGCCCCGAGCCGCGGGCCACCGCACACAGGCCGCGGATGAACGCGTCCCGTTCCGCCTCGTCGGCGCAGAGCGTGAACGTCTCCTCGAACTGGTCGACGGCGATCACCAGCCGGCGGCCGTTCGCCCGTCCGCCCGGGGTCTGGTCGAGCAGTTCTGCGAGCATCCCGGTCAGGCGGTACGGGTCGGCCACCGCGCCCTCGAGCAGCACGCTCGTCGCCGCCGGAAGGCCGAGCACCCGCGCGGTCCGTCTGGCCAGTTCGCGGATCGGCCGGTCCGTCGGCGTGACCACGACCTGCGGCCAGAACGCGGATCCGGGCAGCCCGCCGCGGGCCAGCGCGGGCAGCAGCCCCGCCCGCAGCAACGACGACTTCCCAGCCCCGGACGCGGCGACCAGCATCAGCGGCCCCGCGCCCGCGAGCCTCGTCGCGAGCCGGCCCACCAGGTCCTGGGTGGCGCGCTTCCGCCCGTGGAACCACTGCTGGGAGGAGGCGTCGAACGAGGCCAGCCCCGGGTACGGGCAGACCCGCTCGGTGTCCTGGGCCGTCAGGATCGCCGTGCTGGTGCCCGGGCCCGCCAGGCCCCCCGCTGGGACCGCCGGGGTCGCCGGGACCGCCTGTCCCTCGGCGGTGGACGGGAGCTCGGGCCCGGGGAGGATCCGCGTTCCCGGCGCTTCCTGGACGAGCAGCGGCGGGGTGTGCGCCGCGTTACGGGCCATGGGAAAGGTGTCCGACCAGGCCGCCGGCACCAGGGTGGCACTCGTCTGGCCGCGTTCCGCCAGCGTCTGCGCGAGCCGCCGGTTGATCCCGCCAAGCGTCAGATAGCCGCCGCCAGCCGGGTCGCCGTTGGCGAGCAGATGCCCGAACTCGGTGGTGAGTGGCCCCAGCGCGGACGCCGTGAACCCGTCCGCGCCGGCGGCCTGGGACACCAGCACCTCGACCTGACCAGTTCCGGTGCCGTCGCCGTTGCCGTTGCCTGCGTCCCAGCCCAGCGGCAGGCTCTTCGGGGCGCGCGCGAACGTGTCGACCACCAGCAGGCCACGCGCGACCCCCGCGTCCGCCAGGGCCGCGAGCAGCGCAGGCACCGGCCCGGCGCCGGCCGATGGGAGTCCCGCCGGCACCCCACTGCCCCCGCCGGCACCGACCGCGTCCACCGCACCGACGGCGTCCACCGCACCGACCGCGTCCACCGCACCGACCGCGTCCACCGCACCGACCGCGTCCACCGCACCGACCGTGCCGACCAGATAGACCAGCAGGGCCGTGTGCGCCCGCTCCGCGACCTGTGCCACCGCGCGGCGGACCTCGACCAGGTCGGTCGGGCCGACCAGCGTGGTCAGCGCCCCGGTCGGCAGGCCGCACCGGCGGGTGAACTCGCCCGCGAGGGTCGCGATGCTGCGTTCGGCAACAGCGGAAACGGGATCTCCCGCTCGGCCGGAGGCGCCACCGACGAGAAGGACCTGGACACCCGCGTCACGAAGGCCGGCTGAGACGCGAGGCGACGAACCGTTCACTGACTCCCCTTGGTCACGACAGGGAAAGGAAACAGGCGGGAAACCCACCTCATGGCAGGCTCCATGGGGACACGGAAACACCCTATCGCCAGGGTCCGCGGACAGCCGCCAAAAGGCGCGCACACGACACCTGGAATCCGACAGTCCGAGCACTGACCCCACGGCCGGCGGCGAGGCCTCCGCCACCCAACCGCCACACCAGGGTGACAAAATATGCTGGTAGACAGCATCTTTTGGCTCGGAACAGCCGCGGCACACCGGCGGCACACTCGCGTCACGCCCTTCTTGAAGGCCCGAAACAAATCGCACGCAGGGAGCTCCGTAAAGCACCTCAGGAACGCGGCGGGGCAGCCGTCACAATGACATTCGCCGCGGCGCTGGGAATGATGCCGAGCGGCCCGTTCGGGCGCCTGCCATGGCGCCGCGCGCGCATTGCCGGACGAACACGCCCCTGCCGCGCTCTCGCCGTTCGCCGCATCCCGTGCGAGGATCTTGGAGTGGCCGCGGCCGTGAGGGGACAGCCGCTCCGGCGCGACTTCTACGTCCTCTACGCGGAGAGTGCCACGGGTGCGGCCGGCGCCGCTGATGCCGGCGCCGGGCAGGCGGGGCTGGCGACCGACCGGGCCTGGGCGGAGTGGATCGCCTGGACACTGGAGGATCGCGGCTACTCGGTCTACGTGGACCCCTGGGACATCGTCCCGGGCAGCAGTGCTCCCGCCGCCGTCGACCGGTTCCTCACGGCGGTCGACCGGGTCGTTGGCGTGTTCAGCCCGGCGAGCGTGCGGGACCCGACGATGTCCGCGGTGTGGACGGCGCTCTGGAAGGCCGATCCACTGGGCGAGGCCCGCCGGTTGATTCCCGTGCGGACCGGGCCGTGCGGCACGAGTGACCTGCTGAACTCGATCGCGCCGATCGACCTCGTGGGCCTGTCCGGCGAAGCTGCGACGGCCAAGCTGGTGGGCGGCGTCCAGGACGCGATCCGGGGGAACGCCCGTCCCTCGGCGCAGGTCCACTTCCCCGGCCCGCGTGATCCCGGCCCGCGTGATCCCGGCGCGGCAGGCCCGGCCACGGTGGCCGGACGGGCCGCGCGCGGCGATCGGCCGGCGTATCCGGCGGACCTGCCCGCCCTGACCAGCATCCCGCCCGGCAGCGCCTCCTTCGTCGACAGGCCCGCGCCCCTGCTGGAGATCCGGAACCAGCTGCAACCCGGCGCCGGATCCCGGCTGCACGCCGTCGTCGGCCCGGGAGGTACCGGCAAGACGCAGCTGGCGGTCGCCTTCGCGACCCGGCATGCCCGCGACTACGACCTCATCTGGTGGATACCGGCCCGGCACCCCGAGGAGGCCGCCCTGCGGTTCGCCGAGCTGGCCGCGCCGCTCGGCCTGCCCGTGGCGGGCGCGGACATCGCGACAGCGGTCGCCGCGGTCCGTGCCGCGCTGGCACACCGCGACCGCTGGCTGCTGATCCTCGACGACGCCCCGGCCCCCGCCCGCGAACCACGCCCCAGCCCGGACGACCGCGATGACGGTGACGCGGACGACGATGACACGGACGACGATGACGCGGAGGCGGACGACGCCGGCACCGATCACGGCATGGCCGGCGCCGACTCCGTCGCCCGCCTCCTCGTGCCCTGGCTCGCCGTGCCCTGGCTCGCCGTGCCGGGCGAGACCGCCACGGGTCCACGGCCCGGCGTCGATCAGCATGTTCTGCTCACGAGCCGAGGCCACGGCTGGGAGTCGCTCGGAGCAACGGTGTCGTTCCTCGGGCCGATGCTCCGCGACGAGTCGGTCAGCCTGCTGCGCCGTCGACATCCCGACCTGCCCGAGAGGGAGGCCGATGAGCTCGCCGAGGCGCTCGCCGACCTGCCGCTGGCCCTCAGCCAGGGTTCCGGTGCGCTGGCGGGCTCCGGCCACAGTCCCGGGGAGTTTCTCGTCCGGATCCGGGAACGCCCGCTGGGCACGCTGCGTCGCGGGCGCGCCGACGCCTACCCTGCCGCGTTCACCGCGGTCGTCGCGCAGGCGGTGGCTGACCTCGACCGCGTCGTTCCGGCGGCGGGCGGGCTGGCACGACTGTGCTCGGTCCTGGCCCCGCAGCCGCTGCGGCTCGGGGGCGTCGTCCGCGGCCGGGCGAACTTGCCTGGGCCGGTGGCCGGCGCCGTCCAGGACCGGTACAGCGCCCGCGACCTGGCGGATCACCTCCTGCAGGCGGGTCTGGCCAGCCGCCGGTCGGACGGCGCCCTCGCGTGCCATCCGCTGGTCCAGGCCGCGATCCGCCACTCGATGACGCGGGAGCAGCGGGCCGTACAGGTCCGTGCGGCCGTGACCCTGCTGCACGGCGAGGCGCTGCGCCCGCAGGCGGAACCGGGCGCCCGGGCGGGCGACTGGCCGGCCTGGAACGACCTGCTGGCGCATGCGCTGGCATTGCTCGGCCGGCCGGGCATCGACCAGGCCGAACCGGCCGAGGTGGCAGTGCTGCTGGACCGTGTTGCCACCGTCCGGCAGCTCTCCGGGGACGCGGCCGGCGCGCTCCCCCTCCACGTCCGCGCGCTGGCGATCACGCTGAGCCTGCCCACCCCGCAGGAAGCGGAGATCGTCCTGCGGCTGCGTGCCGTCGCGTCGGCCCAGCTCGCGCTCGGGATGGTCACCGACGCCGAGCCGCTGCTCGCCGAGGTGGTCCGGCGGGACCGGGAGGTGTACAGCCCGGACGGTCAGCCGCACCGGGTCGTCGCCGAGGACCTGTGCCTGCTGGGCCGGGCGTGCCTGGATCTGGGTCGGGCGGCGCAGGCGCTGCTCCATTTCGACGAGGCCCTCGCCGACATGCGCGCCGTGCGGGGACCGCTCGCACCCGAGACAGCCGCCCCGCTCGCCGGCCGCGGCCGGGCCCTCGCCGCCCTCGGCCATCCAGACGAGGCTCAGGCCGCCCTGACGGACGCCGTCGCGATCAGCCTCGGCGAGGTCTGGGAGTCCAGGAGGGAGCCCCGGGAGGACGGCGAGAACGGGCAGGACGGCGGAGAGTCGCGCCGCGGCGCCGTCGACCCGTCGGTCATCGAGCGCATGGCCGACCTGGCGCGGCTGCACGCGGCTCGCGGCGCGCGCTCCGATGCCGAGTTCTGGCTGGCCCGGGGCGCCCACCTCGCCGAACGGCTCTTCGGGCCCGCCCACCCGTCCGCCGTCGCAATGCGCGCCGAGCTGGCCGATTCCCCGCGACCGCCCGCGACCTAGCGCATCACCAAAACTCCGGCATCCGAGGCAAACATGCCGAACGCCGGATATCCTGCAGACCACGGCCCGCGGATCCCGCGGATCCCGCGGATCCCGCCATTCTCCGGGATTCGCGGACGAACGCCGGCCATTTTTCCCATAGGCTGCACGCCATGACCGACATGGCCGACGGGCGTCGGGGCGAACTACTCCGCGGGGCGCTTTCCGGTGATCCCGTCGCCGTCTCCCATGCCATCCTGGAAGGTCTTCCGGGGCTGTGGGGTCATATCTCGGCGATGGTGCCGGCAGGCCGGCGGGCCGGGGCGATGGCCGCGGTGGTCCGGGAGACCGTGCGGCACACGCCGCCGGACCTGAGTGATCCGGCCGAGCTCGAGGCATGGATCTACGCCGTCGCCCGCTGGGTCCTGCTGCGCAGCCACATCCCGGCTCAGGTGCACGCCGAGCAGCTGGTGGGCGCACCCACCTCCCCGGCCGTGCCGCCCTCGCACCCGGACCTGTCCCAGGAGGTCTGCGAGGTTCTGAACTGGCTCGATCCCGCCGACCGCGGCATCATCGACATCACGTTCGCCCGCAATATGTCCGGCCGGCCCCTGGATCATATTCTCGGAATTTCTGGAGCTGGCGACGAGCGGCAACGACTGGATTCGTTCCTCGACCGCGCGAACAGTATGGTCGGCGCACTGGTGCTGCTCCGGCAGTCCAATCCGGCGTGCCCGGAGATGGTCCGCCTGCGGGCCCGGTATCTCACCGACAAGGGCGTCCGTGCGGGTCATCGCCGAGCGGTCTGTGAGCACGTTGACGAATGCGGCATCTGCGGTCCGTTGCGCGCGGTCCTGCTGGGCGGGACGGGTCGGCTCGGCGCGCTCAGCCGAGTGAGCCATCGAACTCCGCCGCCGCCGGACCCGGACGAGATCGCCCGCGAGCTGGCGAGTCCGTCGGCCCGGCGGCAGCGGCGCCGAGCCGGGCCGGGCCGGCGGCGGTGGCCCCATGGCTGGCCGCCGTGCCCCGGGCTGCCCCGGTGGTCGCTGGACGGCCTGTGGGGTGATCGCCGGCGGTTCCGCGTCCCGCTGGGGCTGCCGCGTCAGCGGAAGCTGCTCGCACTCGCCATCGGCATCGGTGCCCTCGTGATCGGTGGTTCGGTCGCCGGCGTGATGCTGACCGGCGATGGCGACAGGGTCGACGTCGCCGCGGCGGGTGGGTCCAGGCCCGGAGGCCAGCCCGGACCCACACAGCCCGGACCCACACAGCCCGGACCCGCGCAGCCTGGACCCGCGCTGCCCGCCGGCCGGCTGACGGTCGGGGTGACCCGGCTGGACTACGGGTCGTCGGGCGTGCGGCGGACCATCCCGATCCACAACGCCGGCGTCGGCCCGGTGTCCTTCGAGGTCACCGGCGGCCCGTCCTGGCTCGCCACGGCCCCGCGCGTCGGCACCCTGCAGGCCGGCTCCGGCGGCGCCGTCGAGGTCGAGCTGCTGCGGGCCGCCGCGCCGCCGCGCCCCGGGACGGTCCTGCACGTCCGCGCGCACCACGGCACCGGCACCGGCGGCGGCGACGTGACGGTCACCGGTGAGGTCGGCCCGGAGCCGATCGGGCAGCTCCAGGTCCGCACGGAGGCCATCGACTTCGGCGCGCACGCCGTGTACGGCCAGATCGACGTCGCGAACGTCGGCGACGCCCCCATCGACTACGCGCTCACCGATCCGCCGGGCTGGCTGCGCGTCGCGGGTACCGGACGGTCATCCGGGCGGCTCGCCCCCGACGCGCACCGGATCATCGAGGTGGCCCTTGACCGCGACCAGCTTCCCCTCGGCCCCTTCGCCGGCCGGGTGCAGGTGCGCGCCAGTGGCGGCCCCGGCGGCCGCGAGGTGCGCCTGTCCGGCCGGCGCGATCCCGAACGCCACCCCACCGGTGTGCTGGCCGTGCTGACCGATGTCCTCGACCTGGGCAGCGACGGCACCGCCGGCGACATCGTCGTCCGCAACACCGGCGACGCCCCCGTCGACTACGCTGCCGACGCCGTCCCGAGGGGCCTCACGCTGCACGGTGCTCCCGGCACGCTCCAGCCCGGCGAGCGGCGTGCTCTGCGCGTCACCGTCACCCGCGCATCCCTGCCGGAGGGCACGTTCCTCGAAACCGTGCGGATCGGCGCCCGCCACGGGGACGGCGGCGGCTCCACGACCGTCACCGCCCGCGTGCACCATCCGACCGGCGTCCTGTCCGTGCTGACCAGGACGGTCGACCTCGGCACCACCGGCGCGGACGGCACCGCCCGCGGGACCATCGAGATCACCAACACCGGAGACGCCCCCGCCGGCTACCGGCTGACCCACGAGCCGTCCTGGCTGACGAGCACCGCCGCCACCGGCACCATTCCCGCGAACCCCGTGGCCCCGGTCCGCATCCCGATCACCCTGACGCGCACCACCCTGAAGGACGGCCCGGTCAGCGGCTCCGTCGACGTCGAGGCCACCCGGGGCGGGCGGGGCGGCGGCCACGTCACGGTCTCCGGCACGATTCACACCCCCGTGGGGAAGCTCGAGGTCGTCACCACCAACGTCACGTTCGGCACCTGCTCCTGCGCCACCGTGACCCGCACCATCGCGGTCCGCAACACCGGTGACGCGCCCGTCAGCTACGCGCTGGTCAGCGCACCGTCCTGGCTGACGAGCACCGCTTCCACCGGCACGATCCCCGCCGCCACCGCCGGCCGCGATACCACGGTGGACATCCCCGTCACCCTCACCCGAGCCGGGCTGCGCGACGGCCCACTCGACGGCAGCGTCCGCGTCGAGGCGACGGACGGCGGCAGCGGCGGCGGCACCGTCGCCCTCGCCGCCACCATCCGCACTCCCGTCGGGCACCTGGTAGTCCGCACTCCGACTCTGGCCTTCGGCGACCGCGGCACCACCGGAACGATCACCCTCGAGAACACCGGCGACGCGCCGGTCCATGTCACCACCACCGGCATCCCGGCCTGGCTGAATCTGAAGGGGAGCTCCGGAACCCTCGGGCCAGCCGGCTCCGCCACCGCGATCGCCCACCTGCCCGCGACCCTGCACCGCTCAGCGATCCAGGGCCGTGCGGTCACCGCGACGATCACCTTCACCGCCCCAGCGGGCCAGGGCGGCGGCACCGTCGCCGTCTCGGCCGTCAGCTACGACATCGGGACTCCAGGCGGGGACGGGGGCTGCCGCGACCAATCCCTGGCCTCCTCCCACGCCGTCGGCCCCACACCATGCGGGTCGCTGCGCACGACGCCGCCGACCGACACCTCCCCCACCCCTCGGCTGCAGGTCACGTCCGCCACTCCGGTGATGGTCCTTCCCTCGACCCCCGCGCCCGTCACGATCCGATAGGGCGCCCCTGGCCGCGTTCCGCGGAACGCGAGCGATGCCGGTCAGGACAGCGGGGCTGGACCACCTCACGGCCTGAGGCCGCGGCGGGCGTTGTAGACGGTGACGTCGTCGCGACTGCCGTAGTCGGCGAAGACGGTGAGGGCCTCGGCGCGCAGGACGTCGGTGCGCACGGCGATGCCGCGGCGCTCGAACTGGTCGGCCCAGTCCTCGCGCATGGGGCCCTCGTCGAAGCCGGTGAGCCGCTCGATCTCGTCCCCCTCGCCGGCGATGGTCAACATCTGCACACCGGACCACATCACGGCGCCGTAGCACATGACGCACGGCCGCCAGTTCACGACGAGCTCGACGGGGGTGCCCAACGCACTGAGGTCCCAGGTGCCGAGCCGGGCCTGGGCGACGGACAGGGCGACGACCTCGGCGTGCATCGTCGACAGGCCGGTGGCCAGGACGAGGTTCACCCCGGCGGCGAGGATCTCGCCGGTGTCGGGCCGGGCGACGACGGCGGCGAACGGCCCGCCACAGCCCTCCGTGTGATTGCGGGCCGCGAGCCGGTGCGCGAGGCTCATCCGCTCCTCGACGTCGGAGATCACGACGACCTCCGACCCCGCTTCCCCGGACCCGTTCGGCGCGGACCCGTTGAGGGCGGCAGCGCGCGGCGCGGTGCCGGCGGCGCGGACCTCGTCGTCGACCCAGGTGGGCAGGGTGACGTGGAGGGTGCTGATGGGGTTCATGGGTGCGGACCTTCCGGACATCAGGCGGTGAAGAAGTGGCTCAGGCCCATCGCGCGCAGGCCGCGGCGGTAGGCGACGGAGCTGCGGTCGGCGGGGATGTTGACCTCGATGCGGGGGTCGAGCGGCAGGTTCTCCGGGCGCTGGGCCTCGACGATCGCCCGGTCCTCCTCGAAGATCCGCAGGTTGAAGTCGTAGACCTCCTGGTCGGGCTGATCGGTGGCGAAGTTCTTGGCGATCGGCGCGTACATCCGGGTCTGGCGCGCGGAGACGGGCGCCGCCGCGTTCATGATCGAAAGACGACCACCTTCGGGAAAGTGCACGACGAGGGTCGCCGTGAACGGCAGGTGGGCGTCGAAGTGCCGCAACCAGCGGAATCCGGGCGGTGCCTGCAGGCCGCTGCCGCGCGGGTAGTTGGCGACGGTGCTCCGGTAGTCGGCGCTGAAGCCGGTCGCGGTGGGGGTGGGCGTGTAGTCGGGAACCTCGGCGTTGTCGGGGTCGGCGAAGGTGTCCGTGTGCACGAAGGCAAAGTGCGCGACGTCGAGGAAGCCCTCCACCTGCCGGCCGGCGAACGCGGCGACATCGAAGGGCGGGCAGGTGACGCACTGGAAGCCCGCGTCGTCCCAGTGCGGCATCCGCGGGAGAGGAGCGGCGGGTGCGTCGTGGTCGGGGCGCAGGCAGGTCCAGACCAGACCGTACCGCTCGACGGCCGGGAAGGCCGCGAGGGTCATCCGGGCAGGGATCTTCGCGGTCGGGTGCGCCGGAATCGCCACGCACGCGCCCGCGGCGCCGAACCGCAGGCCATGGTAGGCGCAGGCGATCGTCTCGCCGTCGCCCGTGCCCAGCGTCAGCGGCGCCCCGCGGTGGGGGCACAGGTCGCGGGCGACAACCACCTGCTCGCCGGCGCGGTAGACGACAAGCCGCTCGTCGAGCAGTCGGGCCGCGACCGGCTGGTCCCGGACCTCGCAGGACATCGCAACCGGGTACCAGTGCCGGGCGAGGATCGCCCAGTCGTCCGCGTCGAAGGAACAGTCCGTGGGAAGTTCGACCATGAGAAGCCTCGGCGAAGGGTGAGCCGCGGGCCCGGCGGGCCGGCGCGGCTGGCCGGCGGGTGGACGTCGTTTGCCGCGCCGCCGTCAGGCGCCGTGCGCGATCCGCCCACGGGTCCAGGCATGCCGGTGGACGTGACGCCGCACGTCGATCCGACGGTCCTGCCTCATCCGGCGCACCTCCCACCGCTCGCCATCCGCTCGGCCGCGGGTGCCCCAGCACCCGGGGTCCGACTCTGCGCCGCCGTCGTTACCGCCCGATGGCGCCCGTCGAACATCGGCGTGTCACACCCGCCGCCGCTCACGGTCTGCCCGCCGCCGCCCGCACACCACACGACGACCGGGTGGCAGTGCTCCGACCATGTGGCCGCTGGTCAGTCGGTCGGGCGCTGCCAGAACCGGTTGGCGAACCGTACGTCCCGACGGTCCGGCGACCGGTACTCGAACATCAGCGCCACACTACCGTTGACCGAGACACCCGTCTTCATGGCGGCCGCCAGGTCACGTCCGAGAATGCGCAGCTTCGCGACCTCCCAGGCGCCGTCATCGATCACCACCGTCCGCGCGTTCGGCCAGGCCGGCATCTCGTACCGGAGGATCGTCCCCGCGACGGCGATCGCGTCGTCGATACTCGGCAACGCGACGAGCAGCGGGAACAGAGGATTGCGCGGCAGGACTCCCCAGGCGTTCTTCGCGGTGGCGGTCGCGGGATTCATCCGGTTGGCCTTGAGAATCTTCGCGCACTTCAGGACCGCGGACATCACGAAGGCGTACCGCCGCCGGTCTGTCAGGGTGTGCCGGTTAGCGGCGGCGTCGTTCTCGAAAGCAGGCTCGTACCAGGTGATCGTCAGCAGCGGATGCAGGAGCCCCGCGTCGATGTCCGCCTGGGAAAGATCCACACAGAGCTGCTCGACTGGTATGCCGACCGTAGCCTGAACATCGGAATCCACCACGCTGGCGGGCAGGCGGAGGGTGTAGGCGTCGTCAAGCACCCTGATCTGGAAGCCGTCGACGGTCCGATCCTGCAGCGGGCCGTCGCGCAGGGACCGGAGTTCCTCGATCGTGACGGCGAGGGCGTCACGGCGCCGCTGCCAGCCGGCGTCGTCGTTACGTTCCGTCGGCGTCGTCCGCAGCTCGATCTTGAACGCGTTCGCCGCCGTCTGGTCCGGCAGATCCCTGGTGATCTCGACGAGCACCTCACCGCTACCCGTGTGGCTCACCAGCCCGAAGACCTTTCTCGGCACCCGAACGCCCGGCGGGACGACCTCGGTGACAATCGCCGCGAACTGTTCCGCACTTACCTCCGCCGCGGCGCCGACAAGCTCCTCCTCAGTCCCCAGAGAAAACGACCGGAAATCCCGGCGATAGTACGCGGGAAAATCGTCGGCCGGCTGCTGGACGGCATGGCTCATGAGTTCCCCCACATCGAACGAGTTCATGGCACAAGGCGGAGGTCGGCAGCCCGCCGGCCACCCGCCCGCAAGGACCCTAGGGCATCGGGGACGACCGGGGCGACGCTTTCACCGACTCGCGGAAATCCCGTTACCGGGCGACTGCTGCCAACCGCGCCAGCCCGAGACGCCCCGTGTGTACGCGACCGCGAGACCGGGTCCAGCTCCATCCCCGCGGGCACTCTCCGCTGCCGGGAGAGATACCGCCAGCAGCGCTCATGCCCCCACCACCGGCCGCCGGCCACACCGATCCCAGCCACACCGGGCGAAACGCCCCGTGTTCGCGACACGGTGCCGCTATCCCCCGCCCACCCTTCCCCTCTACGGGAAGACCGGGACGCCACCCCATCTACCCGCCCACCCGTTCCATGGTCATCGGGGTAGGCGCGGCCCCCGCCGGGTCGTGGACGGGGCTGTGGTCACGAGCCGTGGGGGCGATCCCGTCGCCTCGGGCGGGGACCGGCCGGGGATCGTCGCTTGCCCGTGACAAACCGGACACGAAACCGGGTGGAGCAACCATGTTGATCACCGAAACCCTCGCGGCGGCCCCCACCTCAATCACAGAGAGTGGCGGAAAAGGTCGGGCGTCCAGTCCGAACGGGCTCGACGCCCGACCACCGGAGCCGCGCCGGCATGATCACAATCCCATACGCGGCCTAGTCCACGAGACGCCAGTGCAGGCGGCCGTCGGCCTCGCGGACGACCCGGCCGAAGCGCCCGCCGTCGAAGTGGGCACCGGTGGCGGGGGCGTGGGAACGTTCGAGCTCGGCGGCGATCTCGGCACGGTGGCGGCGGGCCAGGTCGCGGTCAAGGTCGAAGTTGTCCAGCCAGCGGTCGTCGACCAGCGCGACCGGGTGGTGGGCGGTGTCCCCCAGCAGCAGGGCGTGCTCCTCCCCCGCGCCGATCTCCACCACGCAGTTTCCCGGCGTGTGCCCGGGGACATGCCGCAGCGCGATCCCCGGCAGCACCTCGGTCCGCGGCCCCTTCGCCAGCGACAGCAGGTCACCGGCCGGCCCCAGCTGGTGGGCCACCCCGGCGGCGGCCCCGGTCGCGGTGTCGGAACGAACGTACTCCCAGTCGTCGGCATGCAGGTGATGCACGGCGTTCGTGAACGTCGGCGACCCGTCCTGGGTGACCCAGCCGACGTGGTCGGCGTGCAGATGTGTCAGGACGACGTCGGTGACCTCGGCGGCGGACACGTTCATCGCCGCCAGCGATTCGAGGAACCGGCCTGTCTCCAGCTGCCCGGGCATGCAGCGCGGGCCCATGCCGGCGTCGACGAGGACGGTCCGGTCGGCGTGCCGCAGCAGGAACCCGCCTATCGGCATCCGCCACGGACCCGGGCCGAACCACTCGCCGTCCGTCTGCCAGGTGGGCTCGACGTCGTCCGGGGGCAGCAGAATAAGGTCCGGCCGCAGCGTCAAGTACCCGTCCAGCACTGGCTCCAGCGTCATTCCCGCCACCGTCAGCATGTCATCCGCCACCGCAGGCGTCCTCTCGCTATGACTGGCCCTGACTTGTCCCCCTTGACGGTAGATCTTTCGGGAGCAAGAGTGATGGCCGTCACCGAACTGTCACGGAGCCGTCAAGGAGCATCGACCGAGGGAGAACGACCATGGACCGGTTGTCCCGCCTGGTTGTCCGCGAGGAGATTCGCCAGCTCAAGGCCCGTTACAGCCAGGCCATGAATCGCAGGGACCGGGACGGGTACGCCGACGTGTTCACGGCCGACGCGGTGATCGAGATGGGCACCATCCGTGCCGAGGGTCGCGAGGCCATCGTCGAGTTCGTGCGCGACGCCCTCAGGAAGGCGACCACCTCGCACATCTCGCACAGCCCGATCATCGAGGTCCTCTCGGCGGATGCCGCCAGGGCGACCTGGTCAGCAGCCTACGTGCAGGACGGCGACCGGCTCACCGGCTGGGGCTACTACGAGGAGACCTACGCGCGCGAGGACGACGGGGTCTGGCGCATCGCCTCGACCCACCTCGTGACGACCATGTTCCGCGGCACCGACACCCCCCGCGACGCCCTCATCGAGGCCTGACCACCGCCCGGTTCACCCGGCCCCGGCGGATCATCCCCGCGCGCGGTCGGAACCGGTTGATCGACGCCGCGGACGCTCGGCCGGGACCACCGCGGACGCCCCCGAAGGCGCCTCCCACCGGGTCCGCGAGGGCTAGGTTGGTGAGCCAGCGGAGCCCGTGCACCCCATCGACGCGGTGTCGTTCCGGTGCGGGCCTGGAACCGAGTGGCGTCTAGGAGGCACCATGAGCGACAAGCAGGTACGGCAGATCGTGCTGTCGACGGACAACCTCGACGAGTCGATCGCCTTTTACACCGAGACCCTCGGGTTCACACTGAAGTTCCGGGACGGGGCCCACTACGCGGCGCTCGACGGCGGCTCGGTGACCCTGGCCCTCGCCACGGCGGTCGACCACCCCATCCACGGCCAGGTCGTCGTCGGCATCAGGACCGACGACGTCGACGGCGCGGCCAAGGCCATCGAGGAGAACGGCGGCGGCATCGTCAAGGGCCCGTATGATGATGCCCACGAGCGCCGCGCCGTCGTCTACGACAACAAGGGCAACGGCCTGGTGTTCTACAAGCCGATCTCGCGCTGACTCACCCGCGCCGGGTGCCCCCGTCGGCCATCCCCGGCCCGCGGGGGCACCGCCGCTACATCCCCGCCGATCAGGTCCTCGGCGTCGCCGACCAGCTCGGCGGCCATTCCTTCGACGCCCCAGGCGCCGAGTTCAATCACCGGCTGGCACCCGACGACACCGGCCAGTGGTGCACCTTCGAGACCCTTCTCGACGCCTGATCCGCCGTCATACACGCTTTCGCCACCAGAGCCTGCGTGACTTGTGCGAAGGACATCTGACCCCAGGGACGTCGAGCCGGTCGGACCTTGCCAACCTGGCCGCGGACCTTTCCAGGTCGTTTGCCACAGGTGTGGGGGTCAGGACGGTCCGTCGGGCGGGTCGGATGCCTGTCGGCGGAGACCTTCGTTGATTTTTTGGGCTTCCGCGAGTTGGTCTTCGAGGATGACGATGCGGCAGGCGGCGTCGATCGCGGTGCCCTGGTCGACGAGTTCGCGGACGCGGGCGGCGAGGCGTAGCTGGTAGCGGGAGTAGCGGCGGTGGCCGCCCTCGGAGCGCAGGGGGGTAATCAGGCGGGCTTCACCGAGAGCGCGTAGGAAGGCGGGGGTGGTGCCGAGCATGTCGGCTGCGCGGCCCATGGTGTAGGCGGGGTAGTCGTCGTCGTCGAGGCTGTCGGCCGGTTTGCGGGTGGTTTCAGGGGTCATCGCGCCTCTCGGAACATGTCGAAGGGGCCCTGGTGCTGGTAAGCACCAGGGCCCCGAGGGTTCAACACCATCTGCCGGCCAGATGCGCCGGCTTCCTGATTCCGCGTCTGCGCCCGTGAGGGCAGGTGCGCGGGGATCGCATATGCGTGACCGGGGACCACCTTCCAATCTGGGGCCTGCGGTAGCCGAGCGACCTGGACTGTCGCTCAGGCGATCCTGATGGCGTCTACTCCTCTCTCCTCATGTGTTACCTGGCGGGGGCACTGCTGCGGTGGTGCTCGACGGCCTGTCCGGGCCGCCGTCCTGCTCGCGCCAGTTCATGTCTGTCGCGACCTTGGACTCTCTTGACTACAAGAGGAACCCTACCTGGAGCGGCGCCCGATGTCTACTGTGGCAGCTACAGATTTTTCTGTAGGGATCAGAGAGGTTCGCTGCCGCGTCCGGTCACGTCCCCCCACGGGCTGCTACTGGCACCCACTCGTCGTCGCACTTCCACCGGGCCCGCCGGGGCGCTCTGTGCCGGCGCTGCCCGGCTCCACCCGGCTGCTCCGGCTCCACCCGGCTGCTCCGGCTCGGTCAGGTGCGCTGAGCCCGAGCGGGATTGCCCGCAGCACGGCGACGCACGCCGGGCCAGGACGCCCCGTTACCCTGCTCGCCTGCTCCAGCGGAGTCAGCGTGCGGGTGCCGTTCCGGGTACCACGGCGCTGACGCTCCGCGACCAACAGGCCGGCCAGGCGGAAGACGGTGTGATCGCCGAAGGGCCTGCTCCGTTCCGCCGAGCACGACACCGACCGCGCCATGAATGCCGAAAATCCGCCGCGCCGAGACCGGGTGTCGCCCGCGCCGGTGTCAGCCCGAGCACACGCCAGGAGAGTCGCGCGCAGGACGGACCGGTGACACTGGCGGACTGCCCCAGGCACGCTCACGACCTCGCCCGACACTGCACTATCGATTCACATCCGGCATACGGACGGGATTTCCGGAATCCGCGTCTTCCGGCCGTTGCGCACGCCTGCTGGACCGCTCACACCAGTAACATGTCGTGGTGGTTGTTTGCACTCGAGAACGCCCCCGCCGGCGCCGGCACCTCGGTCTCGCACACAGGGCGCCCGCGCGACAGAGAACTCACTCATCGTCATCTCACGATCGGTGTCGGCACATCGTCATGCCGGCTCGGTCCTGGACCGTGTCGTGTCGCGTACCCGACTCATCAGTATCCCCAGGCGGGGCGACATCTCTTGCGCAGTCAACTATATTTCCCCTGGTTCTTTCCGCCCGGTTACCGGTCCCACGGGGGGTTGGCCCTATCCTGGGGGACATGGCCTGCAGGTGCGGTTCGCGCTGGCAGGCCACCACGGGACGATCAGCGAATCGGCGCGGCTCATTTGCCTGACCGCGCACCGCCACCCGGAAGCCCGCGTGGTGTAAGGCTCCGATCAGGAGAGCACATGAAGACCATTGCCCAGTTCGCCATCCGACGCCGATGGTTTGTCATCGTCGGCTGGCTCGTTGTGATCGTCGCGTCGCAGGGCATCGCCAGCGCGATGGGCGGGGCGTCCTACAAGGACACGTTCAGCCTCCCCCACACCGAGAGCGCGACCGTCGCCAAGCTGCTCACCGCCGCCGGCATGGACAACCAGAACGGTGCCTCGGGCACGGTCGTCCTGAAGGCCAAGGGCGGCGGGACGCTCACCGACGCGCCACCGCAGCTCCAGCCGGCGCTGGCCAAGCTCTGCACCTCCGACAACCACGTGGCGCTGATCGCCACCCCCTGGCAGTCGACCACCTGCCTGCCGAAGGTCTCCGAGGGCCCCGGAAATCCGCGGCTGCTGAACACCAACCGCGGGTCGACCACCGGGCTGGTCACGATCGCGTGGGAGAACAACCACTACGAGCCGGAGTTCTTCAAGCACGTCTACGACTCCTTGAAGACGCTGAACAGCTCCTCGCTGCAGGTCGAGTTCACCGGTAACGCGTTCGCCGCCATCGGGCAGAGCCAGGGTGGGGGCGGTTCGGTCTTCATCGGCTTCGCGGCCGCGTTGATCATTCTGGCCATCGTGTTCCGCACGGTCGCCGCCACGGTCCTGCCTCTGGCCAGTGCGGTGGTCGCGCTCGTCGGCGGCCTGGGCGTGATCTACATGCTCAGCCATGCGATCAACGTCTCCAACATCACGCCGTATCTCGCCGAGCTGATGGTGATCGGTGTCGGCGTCGACTATGCGCTGTTCATCGTGACCCGGCATCGCCGCAACCTGCGCCGGGGTATGCCGGTATCCGAGTCGATCGTCTCTGCCATCAACACCTCGGGCCGCGCCGTGCTGTTCGCCGGTACCACCGTGTGCATCGCCATTCTCGGCCTGATCGCCCTCGGCGTGAGCTTCTTCAACGGCATGGCGGTGGCGACGGCCCTCGCGGTCGGCTTCACCATGATCGCTTCACTGACCCTGCTGCCCGCGCTGCTGAGCCTGTTCGGGCTGAAGGTGCTGACCCGCAAGCAGCGGGCGGCCGTGCGCGCCGGCGAGTTCACGGGTGACGAGCAGGTCGGCCTCTGGGCTCGCTGGTCGACGATCGTCGCGGAGCGGCGTGTCATCGTCGCCATCATCTCCGGGGCGATCATGGTCGTGCTCGCGGTTCCGTTCTTCTCCATCCAGCTCGGCGCCAGCGACCAGGGCAGCGACCCGAAGAGCGCCACCACCCGCACCGGTTACGACCTGATCAAGTCGGATTTCGGCGTCGGTTACAACTCGACCCTGGAGGCGGTCGTCAGCGGCCCCGGCGCGACCGACAAGGCGTTCCTGCAGCGGGTGTCGCAGACGCTGGCCCGCACCCCCGGCGTTGACCCGACCAGCCTCGGCACGGTCCCGCTGGACCGCAACACCGCGTTCGTCACCTTCAAGACGACCACCTCGCCCCAGTCGCACAAGACGTACACGCTCGTCCGGCACCTGCGCTCGGACGTCCTGCCACCGCTGTACGAGGGCTCGCCGACGCACATCTACACCTACGGCGAGACGGCCATCAACGTGGACTTCGCCAAGGTCCTCTCCCGCAAGCTGCCGGTGTTCATCGCGGTGGTCGTCGGCCTGTCGTTCCTGCTGCTGCTGCTCGCCTTCCGCAGCCTCGTCGTCCCGGCGACGGCGGCGGTGATGAACCTGCTCGCGGCGGCAGGCTCGTTCGGCATGATCGTCGGCATCTACCAGTGGGGCATCGGGTCGGAGGCACTGGGTGGCGGGCCGGGTGGTCCGATCGACGCCTGGATCCCGGTCATGCTCTTCGCGATCCTGTTCGGTCTGTCGATGGACTACCAGGTGTTCCTCGTGAGCCGTATGCACGAGGAATGGGTCCACACCAGGGACAACAAGCGGGCGATCACCCTGGGTCAGGCCGAGACCGGCGGCATCATCACCGCCGCGGCCATCATCATGATCGCGGTGTTCCTCGGCTTCCTGGTCTCCCCTGGCCGTCCGATCAAGATCTTCGGTCTGGGCCTGGCGTCGGCGGTCTTCCTGGACGCGTTCGTCCTGCGCACGATGCTGGTGCCCTCCCTCATGCACCTGCTCGGCAAGTCCAACTGGTACTACCCCCGCTGGCTGGACCGGATCACGCCCCGCGTGTCGGTCGAGCCGCCGGACGAGCCTGTCGAGACGGCCTCCGGGGACGCTCCCCAGGCGCCCCCGCCGCCCCACGAGACCGTCAACGCCTAGCTCGCACGCCTGATCTCCACCCTCTCTGATCTCCACCCCTCGTCCCGCCTCGCCCTGGGCACCCGCGTCCGGGGCGAGGCGGGACGAGCCCGCTTCGGGTTCCCCGCGATCGTCCAGGTCGCCCGGCGGCCCGCCTACATCACGATGCTCGACGGCCAGGACACCCCCGGCTTGGCTCGCCGGCTCGCCATCTCCCTCGCAGACGAGGCAGGCCGCCGCACCGCGACGACCTAGGTCGAGTACGGGGTTGCGATCACAGGTGGGCTCACACTACGCACAGCAAGCAACTCGCCGACGCTATGACCTGCCGGCGCCGGGCCCGAGCAGTGGGAGGGGCGGGAACGTGTGGTCCCGCCAGATCCGGCGTGATCGGTCCTGCGGGTAGGCCGTCACGGTGGACGGGTTGTCGAACACCTGGGTGAGGCGCTGATCGGGATCGTAGGCCGGCCAACCCGGGTCACCGTGGGTAGCAAAGGCCGCCCAAGCGGTGCGCATCGCGGCGGACAGTGCCTGCGCCTCCGGGCTCGGGCCCTCGCCGATCAGCATCGCGGGCTGGCCGGCGGTGAGGTTGCCGAAGACGAGCGGTACGTCGAGGCCGTGGCAGGCGCCGAGGATGCCGCCCATGCCCGGCGCGGCCCAGGCCAGCTCGAAGACGTGCGCGACGCCGCCGCCGGCGACCTGCGCCTCGGCGAGGTGCAGGGTGGGCATCCGGAACAGCCAGTCGGAGTGGACCAGCTCGTACAGCTCCTCGGGGCCCGCCGTGGGGTAGGCGTCCCGGTAGCGGGCGACACCGTCCTCCCCGGGGGCGAAGATCTCCAGGGCGGCCGCCGCCAGCTCGGGCGTCACCTGGCCGAGCAAGCCGGTGATGAGGCTGAACAGCCGGTGCTCATCGCGGGTATGCCCGGCGATCAGGGCGACGTCCCGGCTGGCGCCGCCGGCCAGGGCCTGCCACGGCGTGCCCGGCAGGACGTCGCCGTCGATGACGGGGGCGAACAGGGTCGACCGGTGCGCCACCACACCCCACCGCTCGACACGCTCGGCCATCGTGGCGGCGACAGTGTCACCGGCGGCGACCAGCAGCGCCGGGTCCACCTCGGCGAGCTCCGCGGCGGTGGCGCGTCTCCCCACCTCGCCCGCGCAGGCGGCGGCGAGGTCGGCGGCAAGGTCCGCCGAGAAGAACGTGCCCGGCATGCTCTGGACGACGGCCCGGCGGAACAGCCCGGCGGCGCGCGGCATCGCCAGCAGCGCCGCGATCGACCCGGCGCCCGCCGACTCCCCGAAGACCGTCACCTCGCCGGGATCGCCGCCGAACGCCCCGATGTTGTCCCGCACCCACTCCAGGAGCGCGACCTGGTCGAGCAGACCGCGGTTGGACGGCGCGCCGGCGATCTCGGCGAATCCCTCCATGCCGAGGCGATAGTTGAACGTGACGACGACAAGCCGACCGTCCCGGGCGAGGTCGCCGCCGTCGTACTCGGGCCGGCTGGACACGCCGAGCGCGTAGCCGCCGCCGTGGAACCACACCAGCACCGGCAGCCGCGACGCCCGGTCGACGTCGGGCGACCAGACATTGACGGTCAGCCAGTCGGCACCGCCCACGCCCCACAGGGACGGGTCCCCTCCGAGGATCTCGGACTGCGGAGGCGGCGGCCCGAACGACACCGCCGGGCGCACGCCCTCCCACCCCCGCGCCGGCCGCGGCGCGGCGAACCGCAACGCACCGACCGGCGGCTCGGCGAAGGGGATGCCACGAAAGACCGCCAGCCCACCCTCCCGGCCTCCCCGCACGGTCCCGCCCGCCACCCGGGCCTCAGGCGCGGGCCCCGCGGACACCGATCCGACGGCCGACCTTGTCATCGCACTCCCTCGCGAGTACCGCGCACTCCGTCGTGGCCGCGGACGTCGGGCATCATCACCCGGACTCGTGCCGGTCGCAAACCAATTAGGCGTCTCGTTCATCAGGCGTTGAGGCGGATGTGGCGAAGCTGGACGGCGAGCTGGCGTCCCTGCCGTGCCAGGCGTCCGGACGTGTCGGGGTTGAGCGTGAAACCGGAGTGGCGGGCGATGTCGTCGGCGACCTCCGAGATGGACAGGGCGGTGGTGTCGAGATGGCGGGTGAAGGCAGGGCTTCGCAGGACATCGAGGGCATTGCCGAGGCTGCGGCCGCTGAAGCTTCGGGAGGTCTCCGCACGGCGGTGAATACGGCGGATCATCGTTGCGCGGTCAGCGAGGAGCGTGACATGGTCGACCTGATGCCCGGCGGCCCGGGCCGGCGCGGTCAGGTCCGCAAGCAGGTCAGGGTCGAGAATGGTCATCGGCGTGATCACGGGATTCTCGGCACCCTGAAGTGCGCGGTGCAGCATCTCCCCGACCCCGTGACGCCACTGGGGAATTTCACGGAAATCCGTGCGGCGGGCCTTCGGGAGCATGCGACGCATCGCGAAGCCAAGATGCTCGGGATCGCTGATGAAGCTGCCCGGCAGTCGGCGGTGCAGGTTGTAGGCCGCCTGGGTCTTCCCGACGGCGTTCGGCCCGTTGATCCAGATGAGGGTCGCCACCCACCGGAGAATAGTCAGACACCGACATCAGTCCCCTCACACCTCCGTCAGTCCTCGATGTCGACGCCGTAGGAGCGCGCGAGTTCGGGCAGTCCGTGGTCGTGGCCCTGGCCTACCGCTCGCAGGCGCCAGCGTGCCCCGCGGCGGTAGATCTCGGCGAGAATCATCGTGTTCTCGCTGGTCCCTGCGTCCAGGGTGGCCTGCAGCCAGGTGCGGCCGTCCGGGCTCTGGGCAGCGATGTTGACCGCACCGAACTCACCGAAGGTGCGGCCGGCGCCGAGTGCGGCGGCAATGACCAGGCGATGCGCCGACGGCGGCAACGCGGCGAGATCGAACACGATGGACTGTTCGGCGGGGCCGTCCACGCTGAGGGTCACCGCGCCGCCGGCGGCCTGGGGCTGGTTGTAGAACACGAAATCCTCGTCGGCTCCGACCTGCTCGTCCTCGCCGAGAAGGAATGCCGTCAGGTCCAGATGGACACCGCTGTCCCATCCCCAGGTCGCGGCGAGCGCCCAACGCGGGCCGGCGACCGTGAGGGGGAGATCGACGACCGCGCCGCGGACAAGGGCCTGACCGGCGGGGGCGATCGACGTGTCCGAGTGACCCATGAGCAGGCCGTCACGTGCGCCGTCGAGACGACGCACGAATTCCTCCGCCGGTGTCAGTGGCAGGCCACGGGCCTGGATTCTGGCCATCCTGCGATCACGCTCACCGCCCGGGAGACACACGACGTCCGTGACGGACGCGGTCAGGTTGACCGCGGCCAGCCCGCCGGCCTCGATCACACGTCGGCGGATCTCCGCGGCGGCGTCGTGCGGTCCACCCACCACCAGCACCCGACGAACCGCGAGCGGACGCGGTCCAACCCCGGCCTGCCCGGGCCTACCTGCACCAACGCCAGCATGGCCAGATCCGGACGGATTGGCCGCAGGCGCATCCGGCGCGGACGCAACACTCGTTGTGAGTGCCGGCATCACGGTACGCATCGCGATGTCCGGCCTGTCGGCGGCCGGCGGAACGGCAACCGGCGCCGGGTCCGGACACGACGTTGCGACGCTCGTCCCGAGGGCCGGGGATTCGGTGGGGCGATGGTCTCGGTAGCGGCCCGGGATCACGTCCGTCAGCAGGGCCAGGAATTGGGCCTCGTCGATGATCGGCGTGCCGTGCCTGGCGGCGTCGCGACATTTACGCGTCCCCTCGGCGGGACTGTTGGTGATCAACGCGCTCGTGCGCCGACTGACGGCGTTGGTGACGTCCAGGCCGGCCCTGGTGGCACGCTCGATGAGCTGGTCCCGCGGGACCGTGGTGGGGCCGGTGATGGCGACGCGCATGCCCTGCACCAGGCCGGTGCCGGTCAGCGGGCCGGGGTTGAGGTAGGCGCGCCGTGCTTTCGGCGCCCGTGCCGGATATGCCGCGGGTGCCGGTTCACTGGCGGCCAACGGCAACAGCAGGCCCTGGTCGGCGGCCAGGCCGAGCAGATGCGGCAGGACGGAGGCAAGCGCCTGCGCGTCGGCGAGCGCATCGTGCTGGATCTCGAACGGGACCGCGCAGAATTCCGCCAGGGTCGCCAGTGTGAAGTCGACGACCGGGAGATCCAGGCGGCGGGCCAGTGCGCGGGTGCACAGGCGGCGATCCACGGCGAGCTTCTGGCAGGCGCGACCAGCCTCGGCGGACAGGAAATCCCAGTCGAAGGGCGCGTTGTGCGCCACGAACACGCGACCCTCGAGCCGCGCCACCACCTGATCGGCAATGTCCGCGAACTGCGGACTTCCCGCCAGCCGTTCCCGGGTGAGGCCGTGAATGTGCACGGGCCCGGGATCGCATCCCGGGTCGAGCAGCGTCGACCAGCTGTCCTCGACGTTCCCGCCGGAATCCACCTGGATGACCGCGACCGACAGCACGCGGTCCCGGCGTCGCGCGAGCCCGGACGTCTCGACGTCCACCACCGCGTACGAATGCGGAAACACGGCACTGAACGTCGACGAGGCTCCCGAAACCATGGTCACCGCGGCACTGTGACGCAGCAATCACACCAGACAGACGTCGGAATTCACATCTGTTCCACAAGGGGCCGGTCGGGGCGGGTCGCGAGGAGGACGGTGGCGATGACGAGGAGGGGGCCGCAGATCAGGAGGCCGGCGGGCGGGCTGACGAGGGTCCACAGGCCGCCGGCGGTGACGGTGGCGAAGATGCGGCCGACGTTCTGCAGGCCGGTCAGGGCACTGAGCGCGGGCCAGCGGCGGTCCGGCGGGACCAGGCGGGCGAGGCCGGCGTACTCGGCGGCGTCCACAGCGCCCGCGGCCGCGCCGGCGAGGATGAAGCAGCCGATCATCAGGGCGAGGTCACCGCGTTCGGCGGTGGCGAAGCCGGCGTAGGCGATCAGCAGGGCGGCGGCGCCGGTCGCGATCACGATGGCGGCACCCAGCCGGTCGACGACCCGGCCCGCCCAGAAGGCGCAGGCGGCGGCGCTCATCTGGTAGACGACGTAGAGCAGCGCCACGGCCTGCAGCCGGCTCAGCGGGCCGGCGCCACCGGGCAGGATCTTCGTCGCCCGCAGCAGGAGCAGCGCGGCGGCGATGTTCGCCGCCTCGTACAGCGCGACCCCCAGCAGCAGCCGTCCCAGCGGCCCCGACCCGCGCAGCTCCGCCACCATCGCCCGGGCGGACGGCCGGGCCGCCGCGCTTTCCTCAGCCGCACTGGCACCGGATCCCGCTCCCCCGCCGGGACCTCCTCTGCCAACGCCAACGCCCATGGTTCCGTCAGCACCGGAACCGTTGCCGGCACCAGCATCCGCGCGGGACGCGCGGGCGCCGACCGCGCTGGCCACGCCGGCCACCACGGCGGGGACGACGGCGAGCAGCAGGACGGTCCGCACGCTCGCGAGGGCCAGCAGCGCGACAGCGATCAGCGGACCGATGGCGGCGGCGAGCGCGTCGTAGGCCCGTTCGACGCCGAGACGACGACCGGCCCGCCCGGCCAGCGCCTGGTCGCTGACCGGGCGCAGCGACGTCGGCGTGCCCACGCCGCGCGCGAACCACGATCCCGAGCGGCAGGCACCGGCCTGCCAGACGGCGGAGCTGCCGGCCAGGAACACCGCGGCCAGCGCAGCACCGCCATAACCCACGATGTCGAGCAGGCCGCGGATGCCGGGCCGCCGCTTGGCGACACCGGACCCGCCGAACCGCGCGGCCGTCCCACCGGCGCGACCCGCCGCCTCCACCCCGGCGATCACGATGGGGGCGGCGCCCAGCGTCCCGGCGAAGAACGGGGCGAGCACAGCGGTCGTGCTCTCCTGCCCGACCTGCGACAGCAGGGACGACATCCGAGCCCAGGTGAAGTACGGCTCGCCCGCTGACGTCGAAGCACGATCGGCCGGCGCGCCCCTGCGTTCGCCCCCCTGCGTGCCTGGAACGACGCGCGTCACGGCATGATCGGTACCGCCACCCCCCGTGGCGTCCACGCCTGGCGTCGACACCGCGCCATCGTAGGGTAAACACGCAGGTCCCGAGACACGAACCCCACAACCACCCGGACCATCCGGACCACCCGGACCACCCGGACCACCCGGACCACCCGGACCGACTGCCGCCGTCGCAGCCGCCGCCCGAACCGTGGCCCGGCTCGCCCGCCCGGTCGAACGGGGTCCTCGGGTCATGGTGCCGAGGGATAAGTACGGCGTTCTGGGTCTGGGGAGCGCTTATCCCTCGGCACGTCCAGGCTGCGGGCGCGGGGTGACCGCAGGCGGACACACACTGCCGCAACACTGCCATCGATGCCGGCAGCACCGCCGGCACCCGAGGCCAGTCGGCTCGCCGTCGTTGGGCTGCCGCCGCGGGAGCACTCGGCGTCGGCTCGGCCCTGCTGCTCTCCGCCTGCTCCGCCTGCTCCGCCTGCTCCGGCTCGTCGGACGGCTCGACATCGGCGTCGGGATCCACACCTGCCGCCGCGAAGAGCAGCGCGTCCGCGGGAACCGGCGGATCCACCGGCGGGGGACGACCGCCGCGGCCTGCGCCGCCCAGGTGGCCAGCGACTGGGTGAACAGCCCCGGCATCGACCCGGATGACCCGAAGGCAACCCCTGCCCAGTTCAACGCCTGGGCCAAGCCCCTGGAAGCGCGGATCACCACGGTGCGCGCGGGCGTTCCCGCCGGCCTCACCGGTCAGGTCGACACACTCGCCAGGGTCGTGCGTGATGCCGAGGCTGGCAGGGCGCCCGACGTCGGCTGACCCGTCCCGAAGCTGGCCGGGCAGAGGGACCCGGCGGAGCGCGTCTCGGGGGGCGCGCTCCGCCCTCGGTTGCTCGTGGACCGGTAGCTATCCGCCGGGGACGCCGAACACGTCGGGGACATCCGCCTGGCGGACGAGCAGGGTGGCGATACGGGTGAGGTCGTCGCGCTCCTCGGTGGAGACCTGGCCGGCGAGCTCGGCCAGGCGGAGGGTGATCTTCTCGTAGAAGGCGTCGGTGAGGTCCTTGCCGGTGGGGGTGAGACTGACGGTGATGGCGCGGCGGTCGGTCGGCGACATCTCGCGGACCAGGTAACCACGCCGCTCCGCCCGTTCCACCAGGCCGGTGACGCTGGACTTGTCCAGGCGCAGCATGGCGCTGATCTCACCCATGCCGCGCGAGCGGTCCTTGATGACGCACATCAGCTGGGCCTGTGGCACGGACACCCCGTACTCGGAGCAGACATCCGCGTAGATCGAGTTGACCAGGTAGGACAACCGCACCAGGGCCAGAAGATCGTCGGTCAGCGGGAGGCCATCGGGATCATCCGGGGCCTGTGGTCGGGCAAGCCGACCACGCTGCACGGCCGGGAGTTCTCCGTGGACGGCGCCCGCATCGACCCGCCGCTCGAGCATCCGATCCCGATCTGGCTGGGCTCCTACGGGCCGCGTGCTCTCGCGTTGACCGGCGAGCTCGCCGACGGCTGGCTGCCGTCCATCGGGCGGGTCGGGCTCGACGGGGCCCGGCGGATGCGTGAGGTCGTGCTGGGCGCCGCCACCCGGGCGGGACGCGACCCCGCGTCGATCACCTGCGCCACCAACGTGATCGTCCGGCTCGGGCAGCGGCTCCCCGCCGGGTCCGGGGTGGTGAGCGGGACGGTGCCCGAGATCATCGACCAGCTCGTCGACATCGTCCACGTCGGGTTCACCGCGCTGCTGTTCGCCGTGCCCACGGTCGAGGAGGTGGAGGCGCTGGCCCGCGATATCCTGCCGGCGGTGCGGGAGAAGGCCGCCGAATCCCGCCCGGTTTAGGAGCTACCGGAAGGTGCCTACGTGGTCCCGGGCCCAGTCGGCGAAGGTGCGGGGCGCGCGTCCCAGCAGTTGCTGGACGGCCGGACTGATCCGCTGCTCGGCGGGGGTCGGCGCGCCGAGGACGGCGACTGGACGGGCTCGCCAAGCGCGTCGCCGATCGCCGCGGCCCGCTGACGTGGTGTTGTGAGCGCCGCGGTGCGGCTGCGTTCGTAGGCTGGCGGCGTGGAGGGTACGAACGCGGGCGCCGCTTGCCGCCGCCTACTGCTCGGACGCGTTCGTCACCGCCGCCCACCAGAACATCCAGTTCCACGGCGGCATGGGCTTCACCTGGGAGTTCCCGGCCCACCTGTACTCCAAGCGGGCCCGCTCCAGCCAGCTGCTGCTCGGCGAGCCGGAGCTCCACCGCGCCCGGGTCGCCACACGCCTCGGCCTCTGACCGCGGACCGGTGTGGCCCGGCGACTCACTACCCGATCTAGCCGGCTTCGCCCCGCTACTCCGTGGCTAGCGCGGGCGGAAGCCCTCGATGGCCAGATCCAGGAGGCGGGCCGCCCGGGCGAAGCCGTCAGGGCCGTCGGGGGTGCGCCACAGGCAGCTGACCAGCATGAGGACGTCGGCGGGGTCGAGGCCGGGGCCCACCTCGCCAGCACGCTCACACGCGTCGAGGAGGTGGCCGATGGCGGCGGTGACAGGGGCGTAGGTCTCGCTGATCGCCTCCTGCGCGGCGGCGGTCTGCAGCGCGTCACCCAGGCCGTGCTTGAGCCGGACGTAGGCGGCAAGGGTGAGGAACCATTCCCGCAGCGCGTCGAGGGGGGCGGCGTGGGCGGCGAGCACGCCGGGGACGGAGTCGACGAGGCGGGCGACGTCGTGGCGGTAGACCGCCAGGATCAGCGCCTCCCGGGTGGGAAAGTGCCGGTAGAGCGTGCCGGGGCCGATGCCGGCGCGCTTGGCGATGGAGTTGAGCGAGGCGTCCGCGGACTCGGCGAACGCGTCGTGGGCGACCTGGAGGATCGTCTCCCGGTTCCGCAACGCGTCGGAACGCTGCTGTGCGGCGTCGGGCACGGCGGACCTCCTGCGTTCGGGGCAGACCCCTGAGCTCTGGCGACCTTACGCGCAGGGTGACCCTGCGATCGAGCGGCTCCACGCACAGAAAACCTGGACTCAACCAGCCTGCGCTCAGCCAGCCCCGTGAGGATGGTCTTCACCTCGGCGTCGGTGAGCAAGCTCGCCCAGGTCCACGCGACGACATCGTCGATCCCGGCCGACAAGCGGCCCAAGATGCTGCACATCTAGGTGAAGGGCAACGCCAAGCAGGTGACCGAGGAGGCCGGAGCGGGCTCGGCGGTAGCCCAGACCCGCTCCGGCTATCCGACTGCGGGGACGGCCGCATGACTGCCACGCGCGGACCTGTTCGAACGCGTCCTCGAAGGCGTCCTGCGCGCGATGCTGCTCAGCTCCCAGCCAATGACACCAGGGGACCCGCACGCGCCAGGGTTCGCCGTCACAGGTCGGCGCAGGCCACCCGCTTGTCCAGAGCGCCGACGGGGTGGATGACCACCGATCGGGCGGCGGCGGTCACCGGGCGGGCGTTGGTGACGGTCGCCCGCACGCCGCCGGAGGAGTCGGTGTCGAGGGTCAGATGGACCTCGTTGGGCGGCGCTGCCGGACCGTGCGGGTCGAACCTGAAGTGCGGTCCGCCGTTGTCCACCGAGCACGGCTGCGCGTGCAGGTGCGCGATGTAGTGGGCACCCGGCGTCAGGCCGGTCGCGGACACGGTGAGGGTGGTTCCTCTGGTCGGGTCGATGGCCAGCCAGGCGGTGCCCCTCATCCCGTCCAGCCCGGACGGTCGGGTGTTCAGCAGGACGAACGTCGACGCCCGCGCCCCGAGGATCCGATCCGCCGGGGTCGCCGACGGGTCGAGCATTGTCGCGCTCATGGCCGGACCGGTCGCCCCCGCGCCCGCCCCCACTGTCGCCGGCGGCTCCGTCATCGACGTGTCCGGCACGGCGGACGCAGTTGAAGCAGCCGAGGCGACCGGGGACTCGACGGCGCCGGTGACGGTTCCCCCGCAGCCGACCGCCAGGGCGCCGACCAGCACCAGGCCAGCGGCCATGCCCACGCGCAGGGGTCGCCGTCCGAGACCAAGACCGAGAACCATGAAAATCCTCCCCTAACTGGACAGCAGTGAAGATAATTCGCGTCTCGTCCATCGCATCACGATCCGCCCGGCCCCGTCGTCCGTGAGACCTGACCGTCAGCCGACACACGGGACCATCCTGGGTCCGGCCCGCGCGTGAGGTGTCGGCTGACGCTGGTCCGGCGACACCAGAGGTATGGCTGGACCCACCCGCGACGGGATGGCGCCGTCCGCGCCGAGGACGCAGGCGCGCGGCGGCGGGGCTCGTGAGCTGCTGACGGTCGGGCATGGCACGGCCGATCGGGAGACGTTGACCGGGCTGCTGCGGGGCGCCGGGGTCGAGGCCGTCGTGGATGTGCGGAGCGTGCCCGGCAGCCGCCACAATCCCGACGCCGGCCGAGTGCGCCTGAGGCAGTGGCTACCGGCGGCCGGGATCGGCTATCGGCTGGAGCAGGACCTCGGTGGCTTCCGCCGGCCGGCGCCGGACTCCCCCGACGTCTTCTGGCGCAACCCGTCCTTCCGCGGGTACGCCGGCTACACCCGCGACCCGCGGTTCCTGGCCGCGATGGACCGCCTGCTCGCAGAGGCCGACCAGGTACGCACCACCGTGATGTGCAGCGAGACGCTCTGGTGGCGCTGCCACCGGCGGATCATCGCCGACGCCGCCGTCCTCGCCCACGGCTGGACCGTCCGCCACCTCATGCACGACGGCCGACTCGCCGACCACCTCCCGACCGCCGGCGCCCGCCTACGCCCCGACGGCCTGCTCGTCTACGACAGCCAGACCGCCGATGCGCTAATCCTCGCCAAGAATCCGTAGGCTGTGCAGCCGAGAGCCTGCCCCAGGTGGTCGCAACGGCCTCGTCGCCGGGCAGTACAGGTATTCCGGAGAGCCAGTCAGCGAGTTCCTGATGGCGACGGCTGTGTCAAGGAGCGACGAGCATGATCGACAATGAGGGGGTAGCGGCGGAGGTGCACGCCCGCGACCTGCTCGCGCACGAGCGCCCACAGGGCTCGACGGCTACGTGGGTCGAGACCGGCCGTCGGTTCGTCGAGGAAGATCACGCGTTGGCCGGGATCTGTGGCTTTCGGGCACGATGGGCGGCAGGGAGGTCGTGGCCTCCGCGGACTGCCACGAATCCGACGAGCGAATGACCGTCCGCGTGCGCGTCGGTAGAGCACACATCGCATGGTGATCCGCCCGGGCCCCACTCGCGGGCGGGCGGGAGGGGACGGCGTACCGTCGCCGGTGTGTTGATCGCCGCCTTGGCCGCCTTTGCCTGTGCGCTGTGTTACGGGGCCGGGGCGATCCTTCAGTCCGTCGGCGCGGCCCGGCTGGCGCCGGCGTCCTCGGCCAGCACTGGGGTTGCGCGGGACGGAACCGGGCTCGACGCCGGTGCCGGGTCCGGCGGGACCGGGTCCGGCGGGACGGAGGTGGCCGAGGCGTTCAGCCCGTCGGCGCTGGCGCGCCTGGCCGTGCAGGTGCCGTACCTGGCCGGGCTGGTGCTGGACCTGGTGGGATGGCTGCTCTCGCTGCTCGCCGTGCGGGGGCTGCCGCTGTTCGCGGTCCAGGCCATCCTCTCCGGTTCGGTCGGGGTGACGGCGGTGCTCGCCGTGACCACGCTCGGCGTCCGGCTGCCGCGCCGGGAGGTGTGGGCCCTGGTCGCGCTCGGTGCGGGGATGGTGGTGCTGGCGCTGACCGCGCGGCCCGGGCGCGCCGAGCCGGCCTCGGCCGCCGTCTCCTGGGGGATCGCCGCCGGTGTCCCGGTGCTCGTCGCGATGGTCGGGCCGGCGCTGCGGGCCGGGCGGGATCGGGCGGGTGCGGTGCTTGGGCTGCTGTCCGGGCTGGCCTTCGGCGGGACGGCGGTGTGCGCACGGCTGATCGAGGCCAGGCCGTGGGCGGACGCGCTGGCCGACCCGGCGACCTGGGCATTGCTGGCCTACGGCGGGCTGGGGCTCGCCCTGTTCGCCGTCGCGCTGCAGCGTGGGGCGGTCACGACCGCGATGGCCGGCCAGTGCGCCGGTGAGACGCTGCTCCCGGCCTTGGCGGGCGCACTGCTGCTCGGCGACGGGGCCCGGGCCGGGCTCGCGCCGCTGGCCGTCGTCGGATTCCTCGTGGCCGTCTCCGCCGCGTTCGCCCTGATCACGGGCGGCGCCGGCGACGTCGACGCCCGCCTCGACTCCCAGGCGGACGTCCACGTCGCCTGACGGAGTGCGGGCCGTCCGGTCGAACAGTGAAGCGCTACACCCCGGCCGCCGGGATCAGGCTCGGGAGCGCGCCGGTGTCCGTGGGCGGTCGCGGAGGCGGTCAGCGGATGGTGGTCAGCGAGCGCTGGTGACGAACTCGGCCTCCGTGACGGCGACGGTGGTGAGCGGGCCGGTGACGTCGCCGATCAGGACGGTCCAGCGTGGGGTTGTCCGGTCAACGCCGCCAGCGGGCGAGTCCGGATGCGCCCAGACGATGTCACGCGGGCCGCAGGAGTAGTAGCCGACGAGGTCCGGACGGTGCTCCGGGGAGATCCAGGCACCGCCGTTTCGTAGCCGGCAGTGGTCACCGTTCGCCAGCACCAGGCCGAGCGGGGCGGGGTTCCTGGGCGGGGAGACCTTGGTGACGAGGGCCTGGGCTGTGAGCGCGGTGAGGGTGGTCCTCTCGGGGTCGCGCAGGCAGAGCATTCGCCGGGGCTGGGGGGTCGGCCAGCAGGCATCGGCGCCCGCGGCGCTGGGTGAGCAGTAGTAGATGTCGCCGCTGACGGCGGCCGGCGACGGATATGCCTGCCGGATGTCGCCGCAGTCGATCGCCGCGTCCGGATCCTCCGCGCTGCGGTCGACGGTCCATCCCCGCACGGGCTGTCCGCGCCGGTCGACCGGGGCCAGGGTGACCCGCCGCGTCACCTGGGCGGCGTTCGCGGCGGAGACCGTTGCCGCGGCCGGGCCCGTTCTCGCCGTCGAGGCCAGTGCGGTGGTGGACCCCGCCGGCGGCCTCGTCGCGGCCGCCTGGGTTCCTGACCGCCCCTGGCTGGCGCATCCCGCGAGCATGGTCACCGACACCACCGCGGCGGTGGCAGCCCATGCGCGGACGCCGCGTGCACGCCGGCCCGTTCCGCCCGTCCCCACACTCGCCTCCCGGCCTGCTCCCGTCAGCGCTGTGCACGCGAATCCGACCTGGGGACCGAACGGCAGCGTCGGCCCTCGATGGTCACCCTGTCGAACATCCGGCGGCCGCGACCAGGCCGTTCTGCCGCGGACCGACATCCTACGGACGATCGGCGACCTTCTCGTACGGACGGTAGACGCCCATCAGGTATTCGGCGAGCTCGATGTCGCGTGCCGTGATGTCACCGCCGATATCGAAGTGCGTGATCCAGATGACGACGGAGCTGGCGTCACGGAAGCTCCGGAAGGTCGGCGTCGCGCCGATCCCCCGCCGCCGCGCGCCCGAATCGGTGGGATGTGACCAGGCATTGTGACGCCGTGCGGCCGCGACGCGCCGGCTCGACGTCACCCGCTGGCGGGAGGGACCGGGCGCTCGGTCCGGCGATGGACGTGGTGGATGAGCCGGGCGACTGCCCGGTAGGGGTCCCGCGCGCCGGCCGCCCATTCGGCGTCGACGACGGCGTCCGCATCCGGGCCCGGCGGGATGTCCCCGAGGTGATCGGTGAAGATCCTGATGCCGTACCGGGCGAGCGGCCGCGTCCCGGCATCGGTGAGGATGGCGGCGATCGTCGCCGGATCGTCGGCGGGTCGTAGCCGCACCGGCGGGCGCAGTCCGGCATCGCCCTCTTCGGGCTCACCGAGCTGCGCCGTGGCGTCACACCAGCGGCCCTGCAGGCCGGCCCGCAGCGCGAGCGCCGGCCCGTTCTTGCCGACCACGGACACGATCCCGCCGGGCCGGGTCAGCTCGACGAGGCGCGTCAGCAGCGGCTCCGGCTCGGGGACGAACATGACGACGCCATGGCAGAAGGTCGCATCCCAGCCGGTTCCCACCAGCCGGACGGCGTCGCGACCATCGCCCTGGACCAGGGTGACCCGCCGTCGGACCGTCTGGGGGGTGTCCGCCAGTGCACGCCGCGCCTCGGACAGCATCAGCGGATCGGGCTCGCAGACGGTCACGTCGTATCCCCGCCGGGCGAACTCCAGCGCCTGCACGCCGTTCCCACCGCCGATGTCCAGCAGCCGTGCCGGCGCGGGCGGCAGGTGCTCGATCAGTGCGCGGGTGACCAGCCGCTGCCGGACGACTCCCCGCAGCGTCGCCGTGTGCGCCACGTAGTCGGCCGTGTCCGCGCCATCGACGACGCCGAGCACCTGCGGCTCACATCCCGCCGGACGCCCGCGCCGAGGCTCCGGCTCCGGCTCCGGCGGTAACTCCGACTCCGGGTGCGGCTGCGGCCTCGGCTGCGACTTCGGCCTCGGCTGCGTCGGGCGGCGATGTCTCGTCAGGGACGGCTGCATCAGGCAGGCTCCTTTTCCTCAGTACTGACGGCCTGTCCCGTGCGGCGGTGGGGCGAACCTCCTGCCTACGGTCCCCGGCATGACCCTGGTCACCCGGCCGACCTCATGGACCGGGGGGCGGCATCCCCGAGGGGGCGCAGGGGCGAGGCCCTCACCCGGGTCCGCATCTCGAGCGACGAGCAGCGACTCCGGCACCCATTTACGCAGGTCAGAAGCCCAATATGAACCCACCGTCCGCGCCGTTCACCGATCGCCTGACACAAACCCGGCCCCAGCCTCCAAGCGGGGCCGCACGGTCGGCCGCGCCACCTGATCGGACAGGCCCGACAACGGGACGGGCGGTGTGGCGGAGATTGCATATCCGCTGGTGGGCGAGTCGTGATGGATTTGGCACCTCGTGCCATCCTGTCCTATGCGGTGTGGAATCCTGACGGTGGGCCGGGACGGGTCCGGAGCATCGCAAGCCTGGTGTTCTCACCGCCGGCGTTCGCATGTCCTACCGTGTTGAGGAGATCTGGGCTGGTGCGCGTTTTGAGGTTTCGCCGCCGTTGGGTGGCGGGGTGTGCCGCGGTGCTGGCGTTCGGCCTGACCGCGTGTTCCGGCTCGACGACCGGGACCGGGACTGGTGGGGAGGAGTCGTCGGCCACCCAGGCCGCCACCGCGTCGCGTTACACGACGCCGTTGAAGGGGGTCTGCCCGTCCACGGTCGTCATTCAGTCGAACTGGTGGCCGGGCCTCCCGGACGGGTACCTGTACCAGCTTCTCGGGCCGAACCCGTCGATCAACGTGGGCAAGAACTGGGTCGAGGGGCCCCTGGGTGAAACCGGTGTGCGGCTGCAGGTGCGCGCCGGCGGGCCGGCGACGGGTTTCCAGCCGGTGACCTCGCTGCTGGCTCAGGACGACAGCATCCTGGCGGGCTATGTGGGCACGGACGAGGCGGTTCAGGCCTCCGGCAAGCAGGCGACGGTCGCCGTCTTCGCGCCGTACGAGAAGTCCCCGCTGGCGCTGATCTGGGGCAACCCGGAGTGGAACTTCACCAGCGTCGCCGATGTCCGCCAGGCGGGCGCGACGGTGCTGGCCAGCGCCAGCGGGACGTCCTTTCCCGACGTCTTCGTCCGGGAGGGGCTGCTGAACAAGTCCCAGGTCGACACCTCATATCAGGGGTCGCCGGACCGGTTCGTCGCCGCTGACGGCAAGATCGCGCAACAGGCATTCGTCACCAACGAGCCCTACCTGCTTCAGCATGACGTCAAGGCGTGGGGCAAGCCGGTGAAGCAGCTGTTGTTGCAGGACGAATACCCGTCGTACATCTCCGCGCTGGCCGTGCGGCCGGACAAGGTGTCGTCCCAACGTGCCTGCCTGTCGAAGCTGGTGCCGCTGCTGCAGCGGGCGCAGCGCGACTATGTCGCCAATCCGGCGCCGGTGAATCAGCTTCTCCTGAAGGTCGTCAGCACCCTGCACACAGGCGGTTTCACTCTGTCGCCCGGGCTACTCTCGTACGGCAACGAAACTCAGAAGAAGCTTGGACTGATCGCCGACGGTAAGGACGGAACGCTGGGCAGCTTCGACACCGACCGGGTCGGGAAGCTGATCGGACGGCTGGTTCCGGTCTTCACCGCCAAGGGCAGTGCGCCGAAGGCGGGTCTGGCTCCCGCGGACCTCGTGACCAACGAGTTCCTCGACAAGTCCGTGTCGCTGAAGTAGTCGTTGAAGTAATAGACAGCGCGGAGACCGAACAAGGGATCGTCCGGGGTGGGAGGCCACCCCGGACGATCTTTCATGACGAGCATCGCGGTCACCTGGCCACGCTGCGTAGGCTGCGAAGGGAACGCTACCCATGACCGAGAGTCCGGCACCCGCTGTCGACATCACCGTGCCGCACTCCGCGCGGGTATGGAACTACTGGCTGGGCGGGAAGGACCACTATCCGGTCGACCGCGAGTTCGGCGACCGGCTCTATGAGCTCCTTCCCGAGATCGTGCAGATCGCCCGGCAGGCACGGGCATTCCTCGGCCGTGCCGTGACCTACCTGGCGGGCGAGGTGGGTATCCGGCAGTTCCTCGACATCGGCACCGGCCTGCCGACCGCCGACAACACCCACGAGGTGGCGCAGCGGGTCGCCCCGGACTCGCGGATCGTCTACGTCGACCACGATCCCCTGGTCCTGGTGCACGCGCGGGCCCTGCTGGTCGGCACCCCCGAGGGGGCGACCAGCTACGTCCACGCCGACGTCCGCGAACCGCAGAAGATCCTGCAGGCCGCCCGCGAGACGCTGGACTTCACGAAGCCGATCGGCCTGATCATGCTCGGAATCATGGGAAACGTGGCCGACCTGGACGAGGCCTACGCGATCGTCCGTGAACTGCGCGATGCCCTTCCCGCCGGCAGCTACATCGTGTTCAAGGACGGCACCTACGCCGTCATGGGCGAGGACCGCGCCGACTCCATCCATGATCTCCACGAGAACGAGAACTTCCCGTACCACATGCGCACCCCGGAGCAGGTGGCCCGTTTCCTCGACGGCTTCGACCTCGTCGAGCCGGGTCTGGTCTCGACGCCGCTGTGGCGGCCCGCTCCCTCGGCGGAGCCTCCGGTGGCGATCGACGACCTCTGCGGAGTCGGCCTGAAGGCCTGAGAACCCGCGGGCCCGCAGACCGGCAGGCCCGCAGGTTCGGGTTCGGACGTCCGCGGCGCCCGCGGGCTCGTCCGGCCCGGTCGGGAGCCGGCGTCAGGCAACGAGATCCGAGGCGATGCCCTCGAGGACCTTGATCGTGTCGTCTGGCGCCGTGCTCCTGAGCGCCAGGTTGTCCATGGCGAGCATGTAGCGGGTGAGGTCCTCCGGCTTGTCGAGATAGATGGCACCCGTGAGATGCTCCAGGTAGACGACGTCGGCGATGTCCGGCTCGCCGAACCGGAGAATGCTGAACGAGCCCCCCTCGGCGGGATGCGCGCCGATGCTCAGGGGAACCACCTGGATGGTGATGTTCGGGTGCGCGTTCATCTCGATCAGGTGCTCGAGCTGGGCGCGCATGACCTCCGGACCCGCGGTCGGCCGCCGCAGCGCCGTCTCGTCGATGATCGCCCAGGCCCGGGGCGGCTCCGGCCGCTCGAGGATCGCCTGCCGGCTCATCCGTGCCTGGACCCGGCGTTCGACGGCGTCCGCGCCCTCCAGCCGGCGGCCGCCGGCCATGACGGCCCGGGCGTAGTCCCGGGTCTGCAGCAGGCCGGGGATGAACTGCAGCTCGTAGGTGCGGATCAGGATTGCCGCTTCCTCGAGACCCAGATATGGCTGGAACCAGCCCGGCATCACGTCCGTGAAACCCTGCCACCACCCGGGCTGGTTGGCCTGCCGGGTGAGTTCGAGCAGCGGCGAGCGATCCTTCTCGTCGGTGACACCGTATAGTGTCAGCAGGTCAGCGACATCGCGTTCCTTGAAACTGACCCGACCCAGTTCCAACCGGCTGATCTTCGACTCGGACGCTCGAATGGTGTAGCCGGCATCAGCCCGGGTAAGGCCCTTCGCCTCGCGGAGCCGCCGCAGCTGCGTACCCAGTACGACGCGGCGCACGATCGGCCCGCTCGCCCGTTGCAGCGCCATTCTCCCGCCTTCATCCGGCAAACGTTCCCCTCAGCCTACCGGAGGAGGGCGGAAACGCAGGTAGCCGGGTTGCCCGATGGCGCCGGGACAATCGGGTCCGCCAGCCTCGACAGCAGGACCCGATTCACCGCCGCTACTCAGGGGAATCGCTGGAGCGCACGCAGTCATGCCCGCGCAGAGGGCTACGATCCGCTCCGGACCCAGAAAGGACGCCGGCAGACCGCCCACGGTCCGGCCCACCGCCAGAAGGGAGCGACGGTGCCCACTGCGCCGGGGAACGCATTGGCATTCGAGGACGTGGGAAAGACCTTCCCGGACGGCACCGACGCGTTACGCGGAGTATCTCTGACAGTCGCCGACGGCGAGTTCGTCACAGTGGTCGGGCCATCTGGCTCCGGGAAGTCCACGCTATTGCGGATCGCGTCCGGCCTGACCGCGCCCTCCAGCGGAACAATCACCGTCGGCCCCGATGCTCCCGGCTACGTGTTTCAGGATCCCACGCTCCTGCCGTGGCGCACCGTGGCGGGCAATGTCGGGCTGCTCGCACAACTCGATCGGGTACCGAGGAAACAACGCCGCGAACTCGTCGCCGCGGCCATCTCCCTGGCCGGTCTGGAGGGATTCGAGGCGCACCTGCCGGCGGCGCTGTCCGGCGGCATGCGGATGCGGGTCTCGCTGGCCCGGGCGCTCACGGTGCGCCCGTCGCTGTTCCTCTTCGACGAACCGTTCGGCGCGGTCGACGAGATCACCCGGCAGCGCCTCGGCGAGGAGGTGCAGCGCCTCCACGTCCGCGAGCGGTTCGCGGGCCTGTTCGTCACCCACTCGGTCACGGAAGCGGTCTGGCTCGCCAGCCGGGTCGTCGTCCTGTCGGCCCGTCCCGGGCAGGTGATCGCCCAGGTCAACGTCCCGTTCAGCTACCCGCGGCCGGCCGATCTGCGGTTCGACGCCGCGTTCGGCGACGTCGCCCGGACCGTCTCGGACGCACTGGCGGAGTCCTTCACGTGACCGAACCCACCCCGACCGAACCCACCCCGACCGGACCCGCGCCGACCGGACCCGCGCCGACCGGACCCGCCATCCGGGAGCCGCTCCCGGCCCCGGCAGCCGGGAGCACCTGGCGCGGCCCGGGCCGGCCGCGCCGCGCGGCCCGGGCTGGCGGACCGCCACTGGCCGTCCTGGCTGTCGTCATCGGCGTCTGGTACGCCGTGACCTACCTCGCGCTGGCCCCCCGTCGCCGTTTCCTGCTGCCACCACCGCACGAGGTCATCACCGACGGTTTCGGGGACTGGAGGACCTTCCACGAGACCCTGCGGGCGCTGGGCGCGACGGCGAAGGTCGCGCTCGTCGGGCTTGCCATCGCCGCCACCCTCGGAATCGTGTTCGCCGTGCTGATGAGCCAGGCGGGCTGGGTCGAGCGGTCGTTCTACCCCTGGGCGGTCGTGCTGCAGACCATCCCGATTCTCGCAATCGTGCCGCTGATCGGCTTCTGGCTCGGGTACGGATTCTGGTCCCGGGTCGTCGTGTGCGTTCTGGTGGCCATGTTCCCGGTCATCACCAACACCCTGTTCGGACTCCGGTCGACCGACGCCGGCCAGCATGACCTTTTCACCCTACGGGGGGCCGGCCGGTGGGCCCGGCTCGTCCATCTCGAGTTCCCGAGCGCGCTGCCCGCGCTGTTCACGGGACTGCGCATCTCCGCAGGGTTGTCCGTCATCGGCGCGATCGTCGGCGACTTCTTCTTCCGGCAGGGCGAGCAGGGCATCGGCAGCCTCATCGACGACTACACCCAACGCCTGCAGTCCGCTCCCCTGTTCGCCGCGATCATCGTGTCGTCCCTGTTCGGCCTGGTCCTGTTCTGGCTGTTCGGCCTGGCCGCCCGCCTGACCGTCGGCCCCTGGCACACCTCCCGCCGCCCCTGACCGGCCGTCAACCCCTCCCCCGGCACCATGCCGACCCCCGCCGGTGCAGGTGTCATGGCTCAGCGGTTCGTCGTGCGGGTTCACGGACCCCGCCGCGCCCGCTGGCCGCGGGCGGGACGACAGCGCCCGCGCGTGCTATGTTCACCGGGATGGTAGGGATTGCCGTGCCTGCCCGCGAAGGAGGTCTCGTGTCGTCCGCGACGCACCACTTCCACGGGCTACGCCTGGCCACCCGTCGGCACGTCGACTTCGGCCGCGTCATCAGCGCCGCCTGTTGCTCCTGACCGCTCCGTCCCCCGCGGTCCACGTCCTTCCCCTTCCGCACGTCGTGCGCGTTTTCCTTTCGTGCGCCCGTGAGCGCCGCCCGTCCGCTTTCCCCGGCGGGCGGTGACGCGTTCGGCTGTTCATTTCAATGACGAGATGAGGTATCCGCTCACATGTCCCGACGCCTTTTCACCTCGGAGTCCGTGACCGAGGGACATCCGGACAAGCTCGCCGACCAGATCAGCGACGCCCTGCTCGACGCCTTCCTGGCCGCCGACCCGCGCTCCCGGGTCGCGATCGAGACCCTGCTGACGACCGGCCATGTGCACGTCGCCGGTGAGGTCACCTCCTCGGCGCTCGTGGACGTCACCGCGGTCGTCCGGCGCACCCTGCTGGAGATCGGCTACGACTCGTCCACCGGTTTCGACGGCGCGACGGTCGGTGTGCTCGTCTCGATCGGCGCGCAGTCCCCCGACATCGCCCAAGGCGTCGACGACGCCTACGAGTCCCGCGTCGAGGGCGGGCAGGACGATCTGGACCGCCAGGGCGCCGGCGACCAGGGCCTGATGTTCGGGTACGCCACCGACGAGACCCCGGACCTGCTGCCGCTGCCGATCACCCTCGCGCACCGCCTCGCCGGCCGCCTCGCCCAGGTCCGCCACGACGGCACCCTCCCCTACCTGCGCCCGGACGGGAAGACCCAGGTCACCATCGAGTACGACGGCGACCGGCCCGCCCGCCTCGACACCGTCGTCGTCTCCTCCCACCACGCGGCGGGCGTCGATCTGGAGGCCCAGCTGGCACCCGACCTCCGCGCGGCCGTGATCGAGCCCGAGCTCAAGCGGCTGGCCGAGGAGAACATCGGCATCGAGGTCGACGGCTTCCGGCTCCTGGTCAACCCGACCGGAAAGTTCGAGATCGGCGGCCCCCAGGGTGACGCCGGCCTGACCGGACGCAAGATCATCATCGACACCTATGGTGGTTACGCCCGCCACGGCGGGGGCGCGTTCTCCGGCAAGGACCCGTCCAAGGTCGACCGGTCGGCCGCCTACGCCCTGCGCTGGGTCGCCAAGAACGTGGTCGCCGCGGGCCTCGCCCGCCGGGTGGAGCTGCAGGTCGCCTACGCGATCGGCAAGGCCGAGCCCGTCGGCCTGTTCGTCGAGACGTTCGGCACCGAGACCGTCCCGACCACCGAGATCGAGCGGGCCGTGCGCGAGGTCTTCGACCTCCGCCCCGCCGCGATCATCCGGGACCTCGACCTGCTGCGCCCCATCTACGCGCGGACCGCGGCCTACGGCCACTTCGGCCGCGCCCTGCCCGACTTCACCTGGGAGCGCACCGACCGCGCCGACGCCCTGCGGGCCGCCATCCGCTGACGGCTGACACCTGACGGCTGACCGGCTCGGCCCGCGTCGACGACCAGGGCGGCGCGGGCCTGTCAGTGCATGAACGAGGCGATCCGTTCGCCGATCATGATTGCGGTCGCGGCGGGGCCGCGGGAGGGGACCTCCGGCAGGATGGATGTGTCGGCCACCCGCAGACCACTGATGCCGTGCACGCGTCCCTGCTGGTCGACGACCGAATCGGGGTCGTCGGCCGCTCCCATGCGGCAGCTGCCACTGGCGTGGATGGCGGTCGCCAGGTGCGATCTCATCCAGGTGTCGAGCGCGTCGTCGTTCTCGAGGGTGAGCCGGTCAAGCTCGCCGAGTTCACCGAACAGGCTGCCGAACGGACGCGAGGTCAGCAGGTCGACCGTGGTACGCACGACCTCGCGCATCCGGGCGAGATCGCGTTTCGTCGACAGGTAGTTGTAGTCGATGCGCGGCGGGGTCAGCGGGTCGGCCGAGACGGTGGTGATGGTGCCGCGGGCCTCGGCCTGCTGCAGCGCGATGGCGAAGAACAGTTCGTTGCGGTGGACGGCCTGTTGGAGCAGCCGTCGCACCGATGCTCCGCGCAGGGCGCGCAGCGTGGAGATCGGATGCCGGGCCATTCTGGCCGTCGCGGTGTGGCCACGACCCACGGCGACGCCCAGGCCTGCGACGTCGGCCAGCGAACGCAGGGACGGCAGGATCTCCAGATCCTCCCCTTCGGTGGCCGACGTGGACGGGAGATGGAGGACCGACTCGAACGCCGGTGCCCCCGCCGGGCTCGCGGGAATCGGACGGCGTGAACGCCAGGTGAAGGAGAGATCGGGATGGTCGGTGAATCCCTTACCGACCGCGGGCAGGTCGAGGATGACCGCAATACCCGCGGCCTCCAGGTCCGCCTTCGGGCCGATTCCGGATAGTGCCAGCAGATGTGGAGACATGATCGCCCCAGCGCTGAGTACCACCTCGCCGGCCGTGATGGTGCGCCGCTCGTCGGCGGTCTCGACCTCGACGCCCACCACGACCCGGTCCCGCAGCACGACTCGCAGCGCCCGGGTGTTTCCGAGCACCTCGAGGTTCGGCCGGCGGCGGGCCTCGTTCACATAGGCGATGCCGGTGTTGAGCCGGATGCCGTCGACCGCGTTCACCGGCAGCGGACCGTACCCGGCGGGCTGCTCGCCGTTCTTGTCCGCCTCGTAGGGGAACCCACGGCTCGCGCAGGCCTCGGCGAACGCCTCCGTCACCGGATGGGGACGCGCGATCTGGCGGGTGACGGTGACCGGCCCGGAACCGCCGTGCAGATCGGTTTCGCCGTACTGGAGATCCCGCTCCAGTCGCCGGTAGAACGGCAGCACCTTCGCGAAGGACCATTCGTCCAGCCCGCCGGCGGCCCAGCGGTCGAAGTCGACACGACGTCCACGGATGAAATACGTGCCGTTCAGCGCGGTCGAACCACCGAGAATCCGGCCCCGGGCGACGACGTAGGGCAGCTCGGGCGTGAGGTTCGCCAGGAAGCTCCAGTTGTTCGGGTGCCCGGGCATGATGGCCGCCATGAGACCCGCGTCGAGGATCTCGTGCGGGAAGTCCTCCGTGCTCGGATGGTCACTGCCGGCCTCGACCAGCAGGACCCGGCGGTCAGCGTGTTCACTCAGCCGGCTCGCCAGCGGTGCCCCGCTGGCACCCGCGCCGATCACGACCACATCGAACTCCGTCACCCCGCGATACTTTCCCGAGATGTCCGCCCTCGTCGAGCGAACCGGGCGCCCTCCACGGACCGTGACCGCGGCCCTCGTCCCCACCGTCACCGTGGAGGCGATCCGGTCGTGACCCGCGCCGCGAGTTCTCGACGTGGCGCGCGAGCCGCGGGTAGCGTCTGAATTCTGCGCGCACAACAACGCCGGCCTGGTCGGCTACCAGGCGCCGATCGTCGAGGTCGAGCTGGAGGCGTGGAACCGGCTACGGGCCGTCAACCTCACCGGAACCTGGCTGTGCCTGAAGCACGAGATCCTCCACATGCGGGCGCACGGCGGCGGCGCGATCTGAACACCTCGTCGTCAACGTCACTCGTCGGTATGCCCAGCACCGGGGCCTACGCCGCGACAAAGGCCGCGATCAACCAGCTCGTGCGGTCCGCGAGCAGGGAGCACGCGGCGGACGGCGGCGGTCACGGACCGAGCGACCAGGAGCGACAGCGGCACAGTGCGCTGGGGACTTGCTGGGGAGCTGAGGACCCCTGTCCCGTCGACGGCGCCGGTTCAGGTGGTCGGATTCCAGCGGGCGATGACGTCGAGGGTGGGGGCGGTCGCGGTACCGCGTGGCTCGGCGGCGAGGCCGGCGGACTCGGCCACCTCGGCCACGTCGTCGATGGTCTTCACCAGGCGCCCGGCGGCCTGGGCGAGCAGGAGGGCGCGGGTCAGCAGGCCCTTCGTCTGCTTCGCCTGGTAGCTGAGCGGCCGGCGGACCCAGTGCCCGTCGACGAGCTTCTCGGTCAGGGCACGCACCGGCAGGGCGCTGGCGCGCAACGGCCCGGAAAGCGACGGCACGGTCGCGTAGTCCGAGGAGCGAAGGTCCACGACGAGGTGCTCGCCGACAGCGTCCGGGGCGCCGGCAAGCAGGTCGGGGATCATGGGCGCGAGCAAGGTGCGCCAGTAGGCGCCGAGCACGGTCGGTGCGGTCCGGCCGCGCAGGCCGGGGATCGCCGCCGCCATGCCGACCCGATGGTCGGGCACCGGATCGGCCGCGCCGAGTAGGCCGAAGGCCCCATTGGAGATGAACAGGGTGTGCTCGGCCGCGGCTCGCGCGGCGGGTGGCAGCGCCGCCGGAGCCAGCGCCTCGTAGAGCACGCCCACGAAGCGGTCGAGCGCGGGCATCGTCGGTGTATCCAGTATCGCGATGTTGGCGGCGAGGTCGGCCCGTGCGCGCGAGGCCGGCAACCGCAGCGCGACGATCGCCGCGTCCGGGTCGGCCTGGCAGAAGGCCGCGACCGCCCGCATGACGTCGGCACGGCCCTGCGCGAGCGGCCCGGCACCGAACCCGGCCGTCCGCAACGACGGCCCGTCCCCACCTTCGGCCTTCGCCTCGCTCGGCGGCAGCAGGACCCGCACCCGTCCACCCTCATCCCACGATCCCGGCAACCGGCGTTCTGTGCTGCCAGGCTACGCCGGCGCACTCCTCCGCGAGGTGGCCGCTCGCCGCGGGTATGCCGGCCAACATCTGGCGCGCCCAGATCCCGATCGAAAGGCCGTCGTGACCGACCGGCCGATCCAGGTCCTCGTCTGTGATGATCAGGCTCTGATCCGCACCGGCTTCGCCACGATCTTCGGCGCGCAGGCCGACCTGGACGTGGTAGGCGAGGCCGCCGCCGGGCAGGCGGCCGTCGACCTGGCCACCCGGCTGCGTCCCGACGTCGTCGTCATGGACGTCCGCATGCCCGTCCCGGACGGGATCGAGGCGACCCGGCGGCTGGCTGGCGCAGGCGTCCCGAACCCGGTGAAGGTGCTGGTCGTCACCACGTTCAACCTGGACGAGTATGTGTACGAGGCGCTGCGTGCGGGTGCCAGCGGGTTCCTGCTCAAGGACGCCCCGCCGGACGATCTCATCGGCGGGGTGCGCACGGTCGCCGCCGGCGAGGCGCTGCTCGCCCCTGAGGTCACCCGGCGCCTCGTGGGTCGTTTCGCGTCCCGTATCCGCCCCGCCGAGCCGTCCCCGGACGCGGCAGGCGCCCTGACGTCGCGGGAGATCGAGGTCCTCATCCTCATCGCGGCGGGCCTGTCCAACAGCGAGATCGCCGGCACGTTTGGTGATCAGTACGGAAACCGTCGAGACCTACGTCTCCCGCCTGTTGGCCAAGCTCGGCCTGCGCGACCGCGTCCAGGCGGTCGTCTTCGCCTACCGCACCGGCCTCGTCGACCCACGCGGCTGACGTCGCGCGGCGTGGCCCGGTCGGGGGGACGTCCCCGGCCTGGTATCCAGGCCGGGGCGCTCGTGGTCCTCGGCGGGTCAGCCTGCCGCCGGCACTGGCACGGTCTCCTCGACCACGGCGTACAGGCCCTGACCGACGGGGCTCCAGTCGCTGACGTGGCGGACTTCGAGGCTCGAAAGCAGGGTGTCGGTGGCCTCGCCGAGAGCGGGGAAGCCAGCCGTCTCATCGGCGGCGAGGCTGTCCGACGTGGGGTAGATCTCGTCGAGGTGGCCGATGACGGCGCCTACCTTGTCGGCCTCTCCACGGACGAGGCGGACCTCGCGGGTGTTGGCGTCGACATACACGTAGGTGTTCGTGTCGGTCAAGGGTGCCTCCCTGGGTATGGCGGAGATCGGTTCGATTCGTGCAGAGGCCAGCCTTGCGCAGCGACCCAGAACCGTGCCGCGCACCCCCCGAGGTGTTAGGCCTCGGGGTCATACGACATCTCGCGGTCGTCTCGCGCGGCCAATTCCACACCGATGGCGGCCAAATCGGGTCTGGCCGCAGTTGCGGATTCGCTCAGCGGTAGATGCCGATCCGCAGCCGGATGATGTGCGGGTCGCCGCGGCGGGCTCGGCCAGCGCGATCGACTGTCGCCGTCGGTCTGGGCCACTGTCCGGCCCTGTCTGCGGCGAGGAGCGGGACCCTGTGGAGATCGAGCCGGACGACGGTCGGCGGCTTCATGAACCCGAGCCGGCGTGCCCAGGGCGACACGGTCGCCGCGACGCTCCCGGCTTGTCTCGCGGCAGCCGGGCAGACATGCCATTCCGTCGGATATTCCCGGGGTCGGAGCGGGGCAGCCCGCGCTTCGGCCCGCCTTTCCTTGACCAGGCGAAACTCCGCTCCGTCGACATCCCCTTCGTCGCGTCCGACACCTACAGCACGACCCTGGATTACATAGCTGCCACGCAATGACCCGCGCCGCCCCGCTCCCCTCCGGGGGACGCCCTCCGCGCCGGGCACCGTCGCCGTGCCATATGCCCGGCGGGGCGCTGGCCGCGACGGCTGCCGTCACGACGCCCGACCCGCGACAGACCGGCCCGAGCCTGACGATCACAGTGGACGACGGCAGTACCACCGTCAGGGAGGGTGACCGGCGGACCTCCACCACCACGATCCGCAACATCGGTACGACCGACGCCGAGGGCCGCATCGGTGGCCCGCGCGCGGCCGCCGGGCGCCGCTCGGACCCTGTCCTCGTCAGGCCCGGACGAGACCGTAGACGAAACGGAAGATGTAGTTCCCGAGCTGCTCCCGGGAGATCTGGATGGGAAAGGCCTTGGCCCAGGTCCACACCGGCAGCGTGTAGACGCCGCCGACCTGGGTGATCTGGCCGTTGATGACGACCCAGTGTTCCGGGATCGGCTCGGCCCGGCCGTAGTAGCTGGCGATCGGGGCCGGCTTGACGGTGAACGGCACCGGCGGGCCGACCTGGTTCTTGGCCTGCTGGAACTCGGCGAACGAGCTGATGCCGGCATAGGCGAACGGATACTGCTTCGTGCCCAGCAGCAGGTTGATCTGATCGATGGCATAGTCCAGCTGATAGGTGCTCACGGTAACCTGGGGGAAGCCGACGATCTCCTTCAGCATCACCTGGAATCCGTCCGGATCGACGGCCAGGTGGCCCTCCTCGTAGAACACGCCGGTCAGCGTCGTGGCCACCGCGAGGTCGCCGGCGCCGGCGGGCCTGGTCACGGTGAGGGTGCGCGGGGTGTTGTCCATCACGAAGCCGATCGACCAGCCGGTCGCCGTCTGGTCCACCTGCATGTTCGCCAGGTCGACGGCGTAGCCGATCTGGTGCTGCATCCAGTACCCCCTGGCCTCGAGCGCCTGGCGCAGCGGGGCCGGCGCCACGTTGACGGGGGCGGCGCCGGCGGTCCGGGCGGTCGCGGTGGCCGTCGCGGCGGTGTTCAGGTCCGCGGCCAGGCGGCTGTCCAGGGTGAACAGGTTGACCGCCGCCCCCTTGGTGTCGCCGAAGGCCGGGTTGAATCGTCGGGAGAACTCGATCTGCTGGCGGGAGACGTCCGGCTGCGCCGCCGCGAAAATCACCCCGATGGCCCGGGCCAGCAGGAAGTCCAGGTCCTGTCGTCGGCTTCTGCCGCCGGCCGCGTCGGCCAGCGTCCGCAGCTGGGTGAGCAGGTTGGCCGGCAGCGGCAGCCCGCGGAACGCCACCTGGGTGAACACCGTGCTGAGCAGGTCGATGAACTTCCGCCGGTCGTGGATGAGCAGGCTGCGCACGGCGGACGTCATCGCGCACACCCCGAAAGCACCCTGGTTGAGCTGGTCGGGATCGGTGACGAGTTCGTGCGCCCGGGCCCGGGAGACGCCGAACAGCTGAGGAATCGCATCGATCGCGTTGTGTGCGTCGGCCTGGTTCACACTTCCCCCACCCGAGTGAAGTCCAGCGGCCCCCCGGCCGCACCGCGCAGATCTTCACACGCGGCGTGGGCGGACATCAGAGCATCCGACGCATTGGACCGGTTCCGCGACGCATCGCCCGAAAGTTACTGATCTGTTACCTGGCCTGGCCATGTGGTGCGTGCCGTGGATGGCGTCGAGGGCTGTCTGGAGACCGTCGAGTAGGGAGTCGGCGGCGGTCTCCGGGTGGACGGATGTGTGGGCGACGGTGACCCGCCGCCATCACCCGCCAGCCCGTTTCGGCGGATTGAGGGCCCGGGTGGTGAAGACGTGGTTCTGGTCCCTGCGGCTGCCGGGCGTGCGGCCGTGCCCCCAGCCCAGCCACCGCCGGTACTCCCCGAACCGGTTCCCGGCCTCGAGCGCGGCTTCGTCCGCCAGGGGCGACCCTGCTGGCGCCGGGCCGGCGAGCGGCGCCACGAACAGGGCGTCGGCCGGGCAGTACGCCTCGCAGAGGAAGCAGGTCTGGCAGTCCGACTGCCGGGCGATGACCGGATGGCCGTCAGCCGCCGCGTCGAAGACGCTCGTCGGGCACACGTCCACGCAGATACCGCAGTCGATGCAGCGCCCGTCACTGATCACCTCGATCATGGGACGGCCACCTCTCTGGTGCGTGGCGGGGCCGGCCGGGCGGCGTCCAGGGCCGTCCACACCTCGTCCAGCCCACCGACACGGATGCGACCGGCGAAGGCCGGGGCGGTCTCCGGGCAGTCGTCGCGGACATGCATACCGCGGGTCTCCGGCCGGGACAGCGCACTGCGGTACATCCACCGGGCGTGCGCGAGCATGGCAACGGCCTCACGAGTACGGATGACCGAACGCGGGTCGCCGTCGACCGCGCTGAGCCCGCCAGCCACAGCGGACCACAGCGCGTCCAGGGTGGTGAGAGACTCGCGCAGATCCGCCGCGGTTCGGAACCGGTTGTGCCGCAGTGGCAACACGCGGTCCTGGACGGCCTCCACGACCTCGTCGGCTCGCAGATCGCCGCGGGCTGATCGAGGGCGGAGCCCCGGGCCGCCCGAGGGCGTGAGCGGCGCGGTCCGCCAGTGGTCGGCGCGGGCACGGGCGAACCCGGCGGCCGCGGCCCCGGCCCAGCCGCCGGAGGCGATCGCCCACGAGCCGTTGTGGCTGCCGCCGCCGCTGACGGCGCCGGTGACCGGCTCTCGGGAGGCGGCGTCGCCAGCCGCGAACAGCCCCGGAACGGTGGTCGCGCACCCTTCGTCGACGAGGCGCAATCCACCCGTGCCACGGACGGTGCCCTCCAGGACGAACCGGATCGGAAACCTCTGGGTGAAAGGGTCGATGCCAATCTTGTCGAACGGCAGGAAGAAGTTCGGTTGCGACCAGCGCATCGCCGATCGGATATTCGGCTCGGCCAGATCGAGCTGAGCATGGACCTGGGAATGCAGCGCCGCCCGCTGCACCCTCAACACCCCGCCTGGCTGCAGACCGCGGGCCAGTTCGGTACCGTCGGCGGCGGTGAACGTGGCGAACTGGTACATCAGGCCCTTGGTCTGCGCACCGAACGCGGGTGCGATGCCGTACTGGCAGGAGAACTCCATACCGGACAGGTCCGCTCCAAGCTCGGCGGCCATCAACGCACCGTCACCGGTGTCGACGTTGAGCCCGAGCGCGCCGGACCGGAAGGCACAGCCGCCGGTGGCCACGATCACGGCTCCGGCGCGGACCTGCCAGCGCTCGCCGACGAGCTGGCGGCGGATGCCGGCGGCGCCGGTGACGACACGGTCCGGATCGACCAGTAGTTCGAGAGCCGGCGACTGGTCGATCACGGCGACGCCGGCGCGACGGACCCGGCGGCGCATCAACCGCATGTACTCCGGGCCCTGCAGGCTCGCGCGACGCTGCGTGCCGTCGTCGGACGTCGGGAACGGGTAGCCCCAGTCGGCCAGCCGCCCGACGGCGTCCCACGTCCGGTCCAGGGCACGGGACATCCACCGCCGGTCCGTGAGGTGACCGCCGGCGGCCTCCCGGGCGGCGATGGCCTCCGTCCGGGCCGGCCCGTCCGGCGGCAGGAGCCAGAGGTTGTTTCCGGCAGCCGCGGTCGAGCCGCTGGTCCCGCAGTAACCCTTGTCCACGAGCGTGACACGTGCGCCGGAACTCGCCGCTCCCAGCGCCGCCCAGGTCCCCGCCGGACCGCCCCCGAGCACCAGGACGTCGCACTCGGCGGGGACTGCCACCGACCGCGGTCGACGCCGCGCCCCGCCGGTCACCGCGGGACGCCGGCCCGGACAGCGGTGCCGGCAACGGGCCGGGCGGACGGCCGGGCCAGCCCGTAGTGTCCGCGCAGCGTCCTGCCCTCGTACTCCCTCCGGAACAGCCCCCGCTGCTGCAGGATCGGGACCACCTGGTCGACGAAGTCGGTCAGTGCCCCGGGCAGATACGGCGGCATCACGTTGAAGCCGTCCGCCGCTCCGCTGGTGAACCAGAGTTCGAGCTGGTCGGCGACCTGTTCCGGGGTGCCGGTGAAGACCCGGTGACCGCGACCGGCAGCCAACCGGGTCAGCAGCTGGCGGATGGTGAGTCGCTCCCGGCGGGCCAACTCGATGACCAGGGCGAAGCGGCTCTTATTGCCGTTGATCTCGTCGACCGTCGGGAGATCTGCCGGCAGCGGGCCGTCCAGCGGGTGGTCGAACAGGTCGATTCCGACCATCTTCGACAGCTGGCTGAGTCCGTACTCGGGCACGATCAGGTCATTCAGCTCGGCTTCGCGCCGCTTCGCCTCCGCCTCGGTGCCGCCCAGGATCGGGGCGATCCCGGGCAGGATCTTGATCTCCTCGGGCGAGCGGCCATGGTGGCCGGCCCGGTTCTTCACGTCGGCGTAGAACGCCTGGCCGTCGGCCAGCGTCTGCTGCGCCGTGAAGATTGCCTCCGCGTACCGCGCGGCGAACTCCCGGCCGTCCTCCGACGAGCCGGCCTGTACGAGCAGCGGATGGCCCTGTGGGCTGCGGGGGACGTTCAGCGGCCCGGCGACGGAGAAGTGCTGCCCGATATGGTTGACCGGTCGGATCAGGTCCGTATCGGCATAGACACCTGAATTCCGATCGTATACCAGCGCGTCGTCCTGCCAGCTGTCCCACAGCGCGCGCGTCACGTCCAGGAACTCCGCGGCCCGCTGATAGCGGCTGTGGTGGTCGAGATGCTTCTCCCGGCTGAAGTTGCGCGCCTCGCCCTCCTGGGCGGAGGTCACGATGTTCCAACCGGCCCGGCCACGGCTGAGGTGGTCCACGGAGGCGAACTTCCGGGCCACGTGGAACGGCTCGTTATACGTCGTGGACACGGTGGCGATCAGCCCGATGCGGCTGGTCGCCATGGCGAGGGCGGACAGGAGCGTCAGCGGCTCGAAACGGCCGCTGAAGTTGTACCTGACGTTGTTCCACAGGGCGAGTCCGTCCGCCAGGAAAATCGAGTCGAGTTTCCCCCGCTCAGCAAGTTGCGCAAGGCCGACGTAATGGTCGACGCTGTCGTTCTCCGGATTGGTCGCCGGGTGCCGCCAGGCTGCCTCGTGGTGGCCGACGTGCATCAGGAACGCGTTGAGGTGTATCTGGCGAGGCTGGGCGCTCATTCTTCTCTCGATTCTCAGTGGCTCGGTCGGCCGGGCGTGGTCGGTGTCTCGGCCGGGCGGTCACGAGTCGGGTGTGGCGCGCCAGCGCGAGAGCCGCCGCTCGACGGCCAGCAGCAGCTGGTTGATCCCCACGCCGATCATCGAGATGGTGATGATCCCGGCGTACATCTCCTGGATGGCGAAGTTGGACTGCGCATAATTGATCAGGTAGCCCAGTCCGGCCTTCGCGCCCACCAGCTCGGCAGCGATGAGGACGACGATCGCGAAGGCCCCGGCCAGCCGGATACCGGTGAACACCGTGGGTACCGCGGCAGGAAGGATCACCTTCTGGAACAGCCGTGGCGACGACAGCCCCATCGACCTGGCGGACTTGATCAGAAGCGGGTCGACGTTCCGCACGCCGCTGATCGTGTTCAGGAGGATCGGCCAGACGCAGGCGTAGGTGACGATACCGATCTTGGAGGACTCGCCCAGGCCGAGAATCAGGACGAACACCGGGAGCAGGGCCAGCGGGGCGGTGTTGCGGAAAAGTTCCAGCAGCGGGTTGAGGATCTCGGCCACGAGCGGGAACCAGCCGATGACCAGGCCCAGCGGGAGAGCTATCGCCACGGCAAGGGCGAAACCGGATCCGGTACGTTTCATGCTGGCTTCCGTGTGCGCCAGGATGTCGCCGTCGCGGAGCATCTCCCACCACTTGTCGATCACTTCCGAGAACGGCGGCAGGAACACCCGGTCGACGACGCCGGCACGCGGCAGGACCTCCCAGGCGACCAGCAGCACCGCGATCGCGACGGTGCGCCGGAAGACGGTGCCGGCGACGCGCAGCGGCGCTGCCCAGGCCCGGGCGCCACGCGACTGGATCCGGTCGTCGCCCACATCCACGGCCAGGTCACGCGCATCATCGATGATTGCCAACGCTGCTCACCTTCTTCCTGAACGACGCGTTCCTCCCGAACGGCGCACCCGCTCCGGCCTCCGGGAAGTCACTCCCCGCAGCGGCGACATCGTGGCCGGCCACAGCCGGGACGGGGTCCTGCGGCGTTGCCTCCCGCTCGCGCGGTGCCGTTACCCGGCGTTCCGCCTCCTGCGCCCTGGCGACCTCGTCGTGGAGCAGCTCCCACACCAGGCGCCGGTGACGCACGAACTCGGGGGCCGACCGAGGATCGCCGCCCAGTTCCTCGACGGGCGGAGTGTCCACGACCGCCTTGATCCGACCTGGCCGTGATGTCATGACGGCCACCCGCTGCCCCAGGTAGATCGCCTCTTCGATGGAATGCGTGATGAACAGGACGGTCTTGCGGGTCTTCGCCCAGATGCGCAGCAGCTCGTCCTGCAGCGTCTCCCGCGTCTGGGCGTCCAGCGCTGCGAACGGTTCGTCCATCAGCAGGACGGCGGGGTCGTATGCCAGGCTGCGGGCGATCGCGACCCGCTGCTTCATCCCGCCGGACAGCTCGTGCGGGTAATGGCGCTCGAACCCGGTGAGCCCGACGAGATCCAGGTACTCCCGGGCCCGCGCCCTTCGCTCGGGGCGCGGGACCCGCTTCGCCTCCAGGCCGAACTCGATGTTCCCGAGCGCGGTGCGCCACGGCAGCAGGGCGTACTGCTGGAACACGATTCCTCGGTCCAGACCGGGCCCGGTGACCGGAACGCCGTCCACCAGGACCTGGCCGCTGCTCGGCCTGGACAGCCCGCCGACCAGGTCGAGCAGCGTCGACTTGCCGCATCCGCTCGGGCCGACCAGGACGAGGATCTCCCCGCTGCGAATGGTGAGGTCCACCTCGGACAGTGCGGTGAAAGCGGCCTTCATGCCGCGCGATCTGGAGTCGGCGCGCACTGCGAACCGCTTGGTCACACGGTCGAACTTGATGGTGCTCATGATCGGTATCCTCGCTCTGGTCGCCGGGCGTGAGGCGCCGCTCATCTACCAGCGTCGGGCCCGCCGGGCCGGAACGGGTTGAACTCGTTCGTATACAGGTTGGCCGGCTTCACATCCTTCTTGAGCTGGCCGTCATCGCGCAGGAAGTCGATCCAACGAGTGAAGTTCTCGTCGGTGATGAGCCCACCCTTGTCCGGGACGCCGTAGCTCTTCCAGAACTTGATCGCGGCGTTGTCCTCCTTGCGGTTCCGCTTGTCGATGATCTGCGTGAACCGGGCGACGACCTCGTCGCGCGGATGGCTCTTCGTCCACTCGAGGGCCCGCGCGACACCTTCGACGAAGTGCGTGACGGTCTTCGGGTTCTTCTTGATGAAGTCCGTCCGCAGCACGTAGCTTCCGGCCGCGAACGTGCCGTAGAGGTCGTAGTCGGAGAAGAGCGGGCGGATGCCACCGCGCGCGAGTGCCTTGTCCCGGAGGATGCCGCCGAGAGCGCCCACCTGGATCTTCCCGGCGCGCAGCGCCTGCTCGGTGTTGACCGGTGGAACCACGGTCGGCACGACCTTGTCGATGTCGCCCGAGCTGAGGCCCTCCTTCTTCAGGTAGGTGTCCAGGACGGCCTCGGTGTGCGCGCCCAGCGTGTTCATGCCGACTTTTTTGCCGATCAGGTCCCGGGCCGACCTGATGGGACTGTCCTCGCGTACGTAATAGCCCGTGTACTGGTCCTTGTCGACCCCGTAGTAGCTGATGACCGACCTGATCGGCGCGCCCGCGGCGATGAGCTTGATAATCGCGCCGTTGAAGGCCCCGCCGAAGTCGGTGTCGCCGGTGGTGGCCGCCTGGATGTCCTGCGGGCCGCTGATGGTGTTGCCGATCCACTGGAGTTTGACCGGGCCGAGGTAACCGAGATCGGCGGCCAGCTCGGGCAACGTGACCTGGCCGACGCTGCCCTGGTACCGCAGGGTCGTCTGCTCGTCGTTGGAACCGCCGCTGCTGCCACTGCTGCCGTTGCCGCAGGCGGAGGCCAGGAGGGCCGCCACAGCAAGGGTGGCCGTGGTTGCGAGCAGTTTCGACTTCTGTCGGATCCTGCGATGCATCGTCGTGTGTCCTCTGAGATGGTCAGCTATGTGGAGATGAGCGTTCGTTCTGGTGGTAGATTCCTCACGCCAGGAGGCGGAGGAATTTTTCCCGCGCGTGCCCCGATGGGCATGCGGAAGCCTGGCGGAAAAGCCGCGGAAACCCGATTCCGCGGGACGCGAGGATGAGTGTGGGAGTGGTGCGTCCAGGCGCGACGCGCCAGGGTCGACCGCGCGGCCACGGGATCCCGCGATAAGGATTCCGGTGACGTCGCCTTCCGAGAAGCGTGCCGGACGAAGCTATTCGCTACGATTGGGGCGGCAGGCCGCGGCGTACCAGGGAACGAATTCCCCCGGAATCGTCGGCCGTGGAGGGCCGCACTCCGATGCCGTTACCCGCTCGCGACGGACCGCCGACGCAGGCGCAGCTTCAGCGGCAACACAAAGCGCTGGCGACGTGGACATGGTCCACGGGCCGCCGAGTAGACAGTTCCACCCCGATCACGTTGCCCACTATGTTGATGAAGTAGGTGTCTGTCAAGGGTTGTCGCCAGCTCGGGGCATGTATTCCTGGTCTCTCACTCAGAGTATCGGTTCCGCTCCACCGAAGGACGGGATTATTTTCATGTGAGTGCTAATTGTTGACGTCCCCGTCAGCAGGCGTAACCATGACGTCGCGACAGGGATAGCGGCGTGGTGACCCTGACAGTTCCGGGTGGCGTTTGAGCGCCCGCCATCCGACTGATGCCCGGGCCAGGTCCGCCGGTCAGCCGTGGCACCGCCTCGCAGCCTGCTCCCGTCACTTCCGGTCCTCAGCCGGCGGTAGCCACGCGGGCGGCGGCAGGCCCGGTCGCGACAGCCGCACCTCAGCATCGGATCGCGGCCATCTCGACGTCGCCCAGTGCCCGTCCGGGTCCTCGCACCGGTGAGGGATCGGACGGCATCGACGGCATGCGGACGAGCTGGCCAGCGGCCAGCCCTCCTGCCCTCCTGCCCTCCACTGATCCCGCCAAGCGACCCCACGTGAGCCAAGGAGCCAACCATGGCAGTCAGTACGGATCTGCACGTACGCAAGGTAGCCGGACGGATCGGCGCCGAGGTGGCAGGCCTCGACCTGCGCATCGACCTCGACGGCGAGACCATTGCCGCCGTCCGGAAGGCACTGCTGGAACACAGGGCGCTGTTCTTCCGGGGCCAGGAACTCGACGACGAGGGGCAGCAGCGGTTCGCCGCCCGCTTCGGCGAACTCACCAGGGCGCACCCCACCGTCCCCTCCCTGGAGGGCAGCCCGAACGTGCTGCGCGTGGACTCGACCGAGGGCCGCGCCAACAACTGGCACACCGACGTGACCTTCGTGGTGAGCCCGCCGTCCGCCAGTACGCTGCGCAGCATCACCGTCCCCTCGTTCGGCGGCGACACCCTCATCGCCAACACGGCGACGGCCTACCGTGATCTCCCGGATCCCCTGCGCGACCTGGCTGACGGGCTCTGGGCCGAGCACACGAACGACTACGACTACGCGATCCCACCGGCCCAGACGGCGCAGACGAAGGCTTTTCGCGAGGTCTTCGTCTCCCGGAAGTACCGGACCGCGCATCCCGTGGTCCGGGTCCATCCCGAGACGGGTGAGCGAGCCCTGTTCATAGGCGGCTTCGCGCAGCGGATAGTCGGCCTGTCGAACACCGAGTCACGTGATCTGCTCCGCCTGCTGCAGACCTACGTCACCCGGCCAGAGAACACCGTCCGGTGGACGTGGGCACCCGGCGACCTCGCCTTCTTCGACAACCGGATCACCCAGCACTACGCCGTGGACGACTACGGCGACCTCCCGCGGCTGCTGCACCGGGTCACGGTCGCCGGCGGAGTGCCCACCGGACTGGACGGCCGGAACAGCTACGCCATCGAAGGGGATGACGCCGCGCACTACACCCCGATCGCGGCTTAGCCCGCTCGGCTGCGGGGCCGGCGGGCCCCGCAGCCGACTGCCAGCCGCTGTGGCCCGAACACTCACCCCGTCCCCTTGAGCGCCCTGTCGCGACGCGGTGTGGCAGGAGCGGGCGCTGGAGGCCATGAAGCAGACCGCGGCGGCGGGCGGCCAGGAGCAGGCGCGGCCCGGCGGGCCGCCGCGGAACTGATCGCTGGGACCCAGCACCTGGCCCTGTTTTCGGCACGTGCGCCACAGGCCGCCAGGCGGGAACCGTATTCTCAGGTGTGACCGAGTCCGAAGACCAGCCGACGTTCCATGACCTCGGGCTCGGTACGTCCGTCCTGCGAGCCCTTACCGAGCTCGGCTACGAGGTGCCGTCGCCGATCCAGGTCGGCACGATTCCCGCGCTGCTCGAGGGCCGCGACGTCGTCGGCCTCGCCCAGACCGGGACCGGCAAGACCGCCGCGTTCGCTCTCCCGATCCTGTGCACGATCGACGTGCGCAGCGCCGCCACCCAGGCGCTGGTGCTCGCCCCGACCCGGGAACTGGTCCTGCAGGTCGCCGAGGCGTTCGGCCGGTATGCCCAGCACCTGACCGGACTGCAGGTGCTGCCCGTCTACGGAGGGCAGGCCTACGCTCCCCAGCTGGCCGGATTCCGCCGCGGCGCGCAGGTCGTCGTGGGCACTCCCGGGCGGGTCATCGACCACCTGGAACGCGGAACGCTCGACCTGAGCGGCCTGCGCACGCTGGTCCTCGATGAGGCCGACGAGATGCTCCGGATGGGTTTCCAGGAGGAGGTCGACCGGATCCTCGCCGAGACCCCCGACGCGAAGCAGGTCGCGCTGTTCTCCGCGACGATGCCCGCGCCGATCCGCCGCATCTCCCGGCAGTACCTGCGCGATCCGGCCGAGATCACCGTCAGGGCGCGGACCGTCACCTCCGCGAACACCCGGCAGCGCTACCTGACCGTCGCCGGGCCGCGCAAGATGGACGCGCTCACCCGTGTCCTCGAAGTCGAGCCGTTCGAAGCAATGATCATCTTTGTGCGGACGAAGTCGGCGACCGAGGACGTCGCCGAGCGGCTGCGCAGCCGCGGGTTCGCCACCGAGGCGATCAACGGCGACCTCAGCCAGCCACAGCGCGAGAAGCTCATCGCCCAGCTCCGCGATGGCACCCTCGACCTGCTCGTCGCCACGGACGTCGCCGCCCGCGGCCTCGACGTCGAACGGGTCACCCACGTCGTCAACTACGACATCCCCACAGACCCTGAGTCGTACGTCCACCGCATCGGCCGTACCGGCCGCGCCGGGCGTAGCGGTGAGGCGTTACTGCTCGTCACCCCCAGGGAAAAGGGCCTGCTCGCCGCGATCGAGAAGGCAACCCGCCAACCGCTCACCGAGATGGAACTCCCCACCGCGGCGGATGTGAACGCCCGGCGGGTCGCGAAGTTCCACGACGCGATCACCGCCGCGCTCAGCGCGCCCACCCACGCCGTGTTCAGGGATCTGGTCCTCGACTACGCCCACGAGCACGACGTACCGCTCGCCGACATCACCGCAGCGCTGGCCGTGATGACCTGCCGGGAACCGGGGGACTTCCTCCTCCCGCCGGACACCGCGCCGCCTGCCCGCGAGAGGCCCGCCCGCGGCGCCGGCGGACCGCGGCCGGTCTATGCCACCTACCGGATCGGGGTCGGGCATCGCCAGCGGGTCACCCCGGGCCAGATCGTCGGGGCGCTCGCGGGCGAGGGCGGCCTGAACCGGGCAGACTTCGGTCGGATCGACATCCGGGCCGACCACAGCCTCGTCGAACTTCCCGCCACCCTGACCGAGGGCACCCAGCGGGCGTTGGCCCGCACCCGCATCGCCGGCCAGCCGATCAACCTGCGCCCCGAACGGCCAAGCCGGGCGGCTGGGGCCCGGCCCGGCGCCAGCCGCCGAGGAAAACCCGCCCCCTCCACCCGCAGGACGCGCCGCCCCGTCTGACGGCACGCGGTCGACGTCGTCAGAACATCAGGCGTTTCCGCGTGATCGGACACCCGGGCTGCCGTGGGCCGTCCTCGCCGGCTTTCTGGTTCCGGTCGGCCCCACAGGCAACACGAGGCCGCAGGAAGTGCCGTTGCCGGCAAGCCCGTGCGGCGCGATGATCTGCGTCACCGGCCGGTGCCGACACGGCCGGGCTGTCTCGACCAGCAGGGGTGTGAAGCGCTGCACCCACCGGTACACGGTCACCTGATCCACCTCGATGCCTCGGCCGCCTCGGCCCGGGGTCTTCAGGCCGCCCGCAGGCGCGGGAGCACCTCGCTGATCGACATTGCGTAGCTCTCCTCGCCCGTGCTGCCCATGTCCATCGGAGTGCTCAGCCACAGCCGGTCGAAACCGAGTGCCACAATCTCCTGGACGCGCTCGATGCAGCGCTCCGGCGGACCCACCAGAGCGAAGCCGTCAATGAAGTCCTCGTCCAGCACCCCCGCCTGCGCGCCGCCCTCGCCGTGGGTCCTCATGTCGTAGACGGAGGCGATCCTTTCCAGGGTGCGCCGCTGCCCGTCGGAGACGGGACCGACGATCTTCTTGTTCATGATGGAGAAGCGCGCGGTACCCGAGACGGCGCCGACGGACAGCTCGCGCGACACCTTCACGTCGTGGTGCGTCAGGAGCGGGAGCAGGGCCCCGAAGCTGACCTGGGCGGGATCGCGGTTGGCGCGCTCGAGCTCCTGACGGGCCGTCTCGATCGCCCATCGCAGTCGCGCCGGGTCCGCGCCGACGGCGAAGGTGATCCGCTCGGCCCGCCGGGCGGCGATGCCGATCACCTTGGGGCCGGTCGCGAGGACGTCCACAGGAACCTTCGGGAGATCGTCAGGCAGCCACTTCAGCCAGCTGCCCGGCAGCGACTCGCCGAGCGCGAGCTTCTCGTAGCCCGGGGTGACTCCACTGAGGCTCGACGCCGCCTCGGAGAGCGGCACGTGGTCGCCGCGCAGATATGCCTGGATCATGGCGGTCCGGCGTTCGAACTCGGCGAGCCCCTGGGGCGAGGCCCCGATGTAGGCGAGCGCGGAGTCGCCCCGGCCGAGGCCGAGGCACGCACGGCCCTCGGAGATGACCTGGAGAGTGGCCGCCGCGCCGGCCACCACCGCCGGGTGCCGGGTGGCCGCGTTGCTGACGCCGGTACCGAGCTTCAGCCTCGTCGTCTCCCGCGCGCACAGGGTCAGACTCATGAACGAATCCGCCGACAGGCACTGGCTGTCGACGACACATCCACCGTCCCAGCCGTCGGCTTCCAGCCGCGCGGCGCGCTTCGCCATAGCGAACGGATTCGCCCGCTGTGCCGTCGACATGTTTGTCCACAGCTCCAACTCGCCCCTTGCGGCCATGCTGCTCCGCCTCCCGTGTGTGGTGGTGGAAAGACTCACCCGGCGTCCTGAGGGAAGTGGCAGGCCACCAGGTGGCCCGCGATGGGTCCGGCCGCTCGAAGCCGGGGCTCCTCCTCCGCGCACCGGGCCTCGGCACGAGGGCACCGGGTTCGGAACCTGCATCCGGACGGGGGAGCCAGCGGTGACGGGAGCTCCCCCTGCACACCCTCGATCGTCCGACCGGTGCCCGGCTCGTCGTCGGGAATCGCCGCGAGCAGGGCCGCGGTGTAGTGATGCCGGGGGTTCTCGTAGAGCTCTCCCGCCGGAGCCGTCTCGACGATCTTCCCCAGGTACATCACCGCGACCCGGTCTCTGATGCTCTTCACGACGGCCAGGTCGTGGGAGATGAACACCAGGGTGAGACCCAGCCGCTCCTTCAGGTCCTCCAGCAGGTTCAGGATCTGGGCCTGGACGGAGACGTCGAGCGCGGAGACGGGCTCATCGCAGATGATCAGCTCCGGCTCGAGGGCCAGCGCCCGCGCGATGGAGATGCGCTGGCACTGGCCTCCGGAGAACTCCTGAGGCCGGCGTTGGCCCGCGAGATCGGGGTCGATGCCAACCTGTTCGAGGAGCTCGCGGACGCGCTTCCCCCGGGCCGGCTTGTCACCGACCTTCCAGACCTCCAGGGGCTCACGGACGATCTCCGCCACCCGCCGGCGGGGATTGAGCGAGGACACCGGGTCCTGGAAGATCATCTGGAGCTTGGCCCGGACGGCCCGGAGCCGCGTGCTGGACAGGTGGAGAAGATCCTCGCCCTGGAACACGACGCTGCCCGACGTCGGTTTCGCCAGCCGGACTATGGCCTTTCCCAGGGTGGACTTGCCGCACCCTGACTCGCCCACCAGGCCCAGCGTCTCACCGCGTCTGAGTTCGACGCTGACCCCGGAGACGGCGTTCCCTGCCCGGTGATCAAACAGCACGCACGTGAGTCTCCTCGGGAAAGAAGTGGACGCAAACCTCCACTTGCTTCACCCACAGTAGCAGGAAAATGGACGGTACCCTCCACTTCCTCTAGGATCATGCCCAGGACCCACGGCCAACGCCGCGCCCCACCACGGCAGATGTACAAGGCGATGCTGCGCGCCACACGCCACCAACGCGACCGATCCTGACCAGCAGGCGGTACCCTCCGACACCATCTGGCCGCGACAAAGATCGCATCGTTGTCGATTGGCGGTCCGCAGCCGACACTGGCCGACAGCGTGGTGGTGCCAGGCGGTGCGGGCGCCGGGGGCGAAGCGCACCATGGTCGCGCGCAGGCGAGACGGCTCCTGGCCCGTGTGGATGACGTCGAACCAGGCATCGCCGTTGCACCAGTCCGCGGGGCCTTTGCCGGTTGGAGCCCGTCTACGTCGTCCACTACCACGACTACGCCGCGCGCTTGCAGGGCACCCAGATCGCGTACGACGTCGGCGTCCAGCGGATGTGCTGGCAGGTCCAGTCGCTCACGAATCGGATGGGCGACGCCGGCACTCTCAAGCACATTCACGGGCAGTCGGCTCCCTGGGGACCAACCGGCGCAGACAGAACGTCATGCCGGGCACGGCTGCCGTCGTGCTTCCGCGCAGGCCATGAGAGATGTGACATGGGCAAGATCATTGTGGTCGGCGTCGATTGAAGTGACACAGCGAGCAAGGCCGCAGCTAGAGCAGCGGTGCTCGCTTCCGCCTTCGGGCATGAGCTAATCGTCAGCGCCTTCAGCTCAACCGACCCGTTGCAGACGGGCCGGCCCGGCGACAAACTCGACCTGTCCGCGAGCAACGCCGCGCTGAAGATGACCGAGCAGGCGATCGAAGATCTCCCGGCCGACCTCGCTGGCTTGCCAACCACTCCTCGCTCGGAGTTCGGCAAACCGGCTGACGTGCTCGTCAGTGTCGCCGAAGAGATCGGGGCGAGTATCATCGTGGTTGGCAACAAGCGCGTCCAAGGCGTGACCCGAGTACTGGGCAGCATCGCAGTGGACGTCGCCCGTCACGCGCCTTGCGACATCCTCATCGCGCACACCCACTGAACGGCCTGCTCGACCACGGTCTCGGCCAGGTCGTATATCGGCGTCTGGCCCAGCGTGCCCTTGAACGGCGTGCCGATCGCGGTGCGGGCGCCCGCGAGAATGTAGGCCTCGTTCGTCGATGCCACTGCGGCGCTCCTGTCTTGTCCGATGTCTGTCTTGTCCGATGTCCGGACGCGGGGAGGGGATGGGATCGCGGTGGTGAAGACATGGACGACTCAGGGAGCGCCCCGATCAAGCCATCAATCATGATCATCAGTCATGATTCGGCGGCCAGGTGACGGTCGCGGAGGGCCGCGCGCATGACCTTGCCGGCATGGCTCAGTGGCAGCTCGTCGACGACGTACCAGTACGCGGGCACCTTGAAGCCCGCGAGCCTGGCGCGGACGAACCGACGTAGCTCGTCGGGGTCCGGCGGGTGCGCCCGCTCGGCAGCGACGACGAACGCCGCCAGGGTCTCACCCAGCCGCTGGTCGGGCACCCCGACGACGCCAGCCGCCGCCACGTCCGGGTGGTTGGCCAAAACGTGCTCGACCTCCAGCGGGTAGACGTTCTCCCCGCCACGCACGACCATGTCGTGCCGCCGCCCGGCGAGCCGCAGGTAGCCCTCGTCGTCGAGCGCGCCGAGATCGCCGGTGTGCAGCCAGCCGTCCTCGCCGTGTACCGCCAGGTGCCCCGCGGCGACGAGCACCTCCCCGACCCCGTCGTCGTCCGGGTCCTCGATGCGCAGCCGCAGGCCGGGTACGGCCCGCCCGACGGTGGCGAGCAGCCGCGCCTCGCCGGCCGCGGCGCGCACATGGTCGGCGGGCGTCAGGCAGGTGATCGGGCTACCCTCGGTCTGGCCGAACATGTTGACCAGCCGCACGCCGGGGAGCGTGGCAAGCACCCGGCGCAGCGTGTCGGGGCTGATCGGCGAGGCGCCGTAGACCAGCATGCGCATCCCGACTGCGTCCAGCTCGCCCTCGGCGAGCAACATCTCGATCATTGCCGGTACCAGGTGGCAGTGGGTGGCGCCGGCGGCATGCAGCCCGCGCCACCACTCGAAGGTGAACCGCGCCGCCGGCAGCACCGCGCCACCGACGGACACCGCCACCAGCGCGTTGCCAAGCCCGCCGATGTGGTGGATCGGCGAGCCGGCCGCGTACCGGCTGTCCGGGCCGAGCTCGAGCAGCTCCGACGACAGCGCGGTGCGTGCCGCCAGCACCTTCTGGGTGAACGCCACCCGGCGGGCCGCCCCGGTCGTCCCGGACGTGTGCAGGTAGAACATGACCTGCCCGGTGGGGGTCGGCGGCGGCGCCGCCGACGCGCGTAGCGGGCTGAAAGGCACCACCCGCACACCAGCCTCCCGGCCGACCGCGTCCGCCACCTCCCGCAACGCCGGTTCGGTCAGCAGCACATCGGATCCGCTGGCACGCACCGGACCCACCAGCTCCGCGGGCGTCAGCCGCGGGCCGAGCGGGGCGAGCGGCCGGCCAGCCGCCGCCCCGCCCAGCAGCAGCGCGTACGCGTCCGCGTTGCTCGTCAGCAGCGCCGGCAGTGGCGCCTCCGGCGTGCCGCCGAGCCCGGCGACCAGCTCGGCGGCGTGCGTCGCCCGACCGACGAGCTCGGCACCTGTGACAGGCCCGGCGGCGTCGATGACCACGGGCCGCGCGCTACCGGCGTGGATCCCGATGACGTCGTCGAACCAGCCCATGTGCCCGGTCAGCCCGTCGGACCGTTGGGGAATTTCAGCAGCGAGCCGTCGTTGTTCGACCAGCCGTAGCCCGCGCTGCCAGGACCCATCGCCGCGTTGTCGACGGAGTTCGGCATCATCCCGACGGTCGACCCGGTGATGAACGCGACCTTGCCTGCTACTCGCCCAGCCACGCTTCCTTCGTCTTCCGACTCGGGTGCCGGTTCTGCCCGACACGCCTGCCTGTGAATTGATGAACCATGCGCTTCGCCGTGCCCGAACGACGGGGATAACAGGCCGCTCAGAGGCGGCCAGCGGTCCGTAGGTCCGGATGCACCCAGGACGGCGAGCGGCGCTCCTTGAACGCCAGATAGCCCTCCCGGGCCTCGTCGCCCTGGACGCTCTCCCGCATGGCGATGCGGTCATAAAGCCCGAGCTGGGCGTCGATACTGCGCTTGATATCCCCGCGGGCACCCGGCGCGGTGCGGCAGATCATCGCCAGCGCCTCGGTCGCCTGATCGAGCAGTTGCTCATGCGGCGCCACCCGGGCGACCATGCCCCAGTCCAACGCCTCAGCCGCGCTCAACGTGCGACCAGTGAGCATGAGGTCACGGGTACGCACCGGGCCGATGGTGCGGAAGAGCATCTGGCTGTAGTAGGTGTCGGCGATCCCGCGCAACAGCTCCGGGACCCGGAACGTGGCACGCTCGCTGACCACCGCCAGGTCGGAACACAGGGCGATCATCAGACCACCACCCTGACAGATCCCGTTGACCGCGCACACCACCGGCTTGGACGCCTGGCGCAGCGTGTCGAACGGGGTGACATCCATGAGCAACTGGGAGAAGTCCATCCAGTTGTCGACGCCCCGCTGGCTCAGGTCACCGCCCGGTATGAACACCTCGCCGGTGCCGGTGATCAACAGTCCGGCCAGGTCGGGGTCGCGTTCGACGTGCTGGACCGCGTACCGGATCCCCCAGTACATCGCGCCCGTCAGCGCATTACGCGCCTCCGGCCGGTCCACGACGACATGCGCGAACACCCCGTGGCGCTCGAAGCGCAGGTACGGCGTCCCCAGCCAGTCACCCTCCGGCGGGCGTGGGAGGGTCTCGGTCACGTCGGCGACATCGGTCATGCGGTTCTCTCTCCTTCCGTTGCCGGTCGACGATCGGTGGCCCGCCGACCGACACAGCCAGCCAAGCGGAGATGGTCGTAGCCGTCGACGATGAGCCCGGTTTCGGCGCACTTCTCGAGGGTGCGACCGGCTGACGGCCTCTCCCGCGTCCGCCAGGCTCCCAGCGGAACATTGGAAACGGAACTTGACGAGTATGTCAACCATGCCCGGTCGCATGCAACGCGCCACCCGCCCGCCGTCGGACTTATGCGTAGCCGATGGTCGTTCGTAGCGAACGGGTAGGCGGGGTCAGGCCGCGGAGTTAGCTGGCGAGCCGGCCCGGGAGCGGGGGCCGGGGGTGAAACGGATCGGCAGGCAGCGCACGGCGTAGACATCGCCGGCGTCAGCGAACCGCTCGATCTCACCGCTGATGGTGTAGTCCGGCAGCCGCGTGAGGATCTCCGAGATCATCACCTTGAACATGACGCGCGCGTGGTTGGAGCCCATGCAACGGTGCGCCCCGGCGCCGAACGCCAGGTGGCGGTTACCGACGCGGTCGAAGTCGATTCGATCCGGGTCGGTGAACACCTTCGGGTCGCGGTTCGCCGCGGCGAACATCAGCATGACACGGTCACCCGCGCGCATCTGGTGGCCCTTGAACTCGCAGTCCCGGGTGATGATCCTGGGCTGGCCCTGTGTCGGGGTGTCGTGGCGGAGGAACTCCTCGGTCGCTTTCGGCAGTATGTCGGGCTGATCGATCAGCCGCTGCCTCAGCTCGGGCTGTTCGACCAGCCGTACCAGCGCGTTGCCAGTCAGCCCGCTGGTGGTGTCCATCCCGCCGAGCAGCATGAGGAAGCCGTAGCCGATCATCAGCTCGTCGCGCAGCGGCTCGCCGTCGACCTCGGCCTGCATGATCGCGCTGAGCAGGTCGTCGCCGTACCCATCGGCGCGGCGCCGGGCGATCTCGGCCGTGATGTTGGCGTAGATGTTGGTCACCGCGGCCATCGCCTTGTCCGGGTCATGCGACCGGTCGTGCACGGTGGCGTGGATCCACTCGATCCACTCCCGCCAGCGGCTCTCGCCGAAACCGAGCATCCGCAGGATCCACCGCGCGGGCAACGGGGTGGTCAACTGCCCGACGATGTCGGCCTCACCCGCCTCGATGAACTCGTCGATCAGCTCCGTGGCGAGTTCCCGGAACATCGGCTCCAGTGCCTTGGCCGACGCCGGCGAGAACCACGGCAACCCGATCCGCCGATACTGCCGCAGCACCGGCGGATCCGTGTCGATGGGGACGAAGGGGTCCGGGTTTCCCGCCGCCGGGATCTGCTTCTCCATCGCCGAGCTGAACAGCGCGTTGTCCTGCCCCGCGTCGTAGATGTCCTGGTAGTCGACCAGCATCCAGAACCCGCCCCACGCGTTCGAGTGGGCAACCGGGCATCGCGCGCGCAGGTCCTCGTAGATCTCGTAGTTGTGCTCGCGGAAGTACGCGGAATGGTGGTCAAGGTCCACCGACGGATCCGGGGCCTCGACGTCGGCGATGGTCATGTCTGCTCCTCCGATGTCTCCAGGATGATCGCCCGCTCAGGGCACTCCATTTCGGCCGCGCGTAGCGTCGCGAGGTCTGTGTGGTCAGCCGCGCCGTCGGCGGCGGTACTGCGGTCCTCGAGCTCGAGGAACTCGAACGCCTCCGGCGCTATCGACAGGCAGCGGGCATGCCCGCGGCACCGCGCCGGGTCAACAAAGACCTTCATTCGCGACCTCGCGACCATGTCGGCAGTTTCATCAGCACACTGACTCCATTTTTGTAGCCTCGCGGTAGAATGCCCGACAACCCTCCGGGGCACGACAAGATTGCCACTTCTCCTCCTCGCGTCCGCGCGGAGACGCCGCGAGGAGGAGAAGGGAAGCACCGGGAGAATGCAAAAGGAAGAGGCGTCGGCACTTCGCCGAGGTTGTCCGGCCGGCGGCCGTGAGCTCGTCGGGCCGGCGGGTGCCTGACTACCGGCGGACGGCCATGCCCGCATCCGGAGTCAGCAGGCTGCCGGTGAAGACGCGACCGGCGTCGGAAATGAGGAAGAGGATCGTCTGGCTGACGTCCCGAGGTTCGATCATCGGGAAGTCCGGCAGCAGGGTCTGCATGGAGTTCGCGAGGTGCTGGTTCGCCTCGATGACGCCGAACAGCGCCGGGTTATCCGTGATCATCGGGGTGGCGCAGTTGGTCGGCGCGACCGCGTTCACCCGAATACGGTGCGAGGCCAGCAGGTTCGCGTACGAGCGGACGAGGCCGGTAACGGCGAGCTTGGCCATGTTGTAGGCATCCGTACCGCCGCCGCCGTCGGTGAGGTCGAGCAGCGCCGCAAGCGAACTGGTCGCGATCAGGTTACCTCCCTGACCACGCTCCTTGAGATGCGGGATCGCGACCTGGAAAGTGTTCCACACCCCGATCTGCATGATGTCGACACCCAGGCGCAGTGCCTCGGAGGCGTCCCGCTCAGCGGTGTTGCTCAGGATCACCCCGGCGTTAGCGACCACCGTGTCAATATGCCCGAACTCGGCGACGCCCGCGTCGAATGCCGCCTGTAGCGCGGCCTTATCCCGGACGTCGGCTTTTTGAATCAGCATACGCCGGCCGGCCTGCTCCACCAGCTTGGCGGTCTCCTGCAGGTCTTCCCAGGAGCCAAGCTTGTAAGGAACGATATCGAGGTCGGCGCAGATGTCGACACCGACAATATCCGCGCCCTGCTCGGCGAACGTGACCGCGTGCGAGCGGCCCTGACCGCGTGCGGCGCCCGTGATGAACACGACGCGCCCGTCCAGTAAGCCCATAGTCCTCTCCTCAGATTTTGGCACTGAGATCAGTCGATTGGCGGGGTTGGTCAGTCGGTCGAGGGATTGGCGGGGTTGGTCAGTCGGTGGAGACGAGCGTCGCCGGTCCGGCACGGACGATCTCGCCAAGGATGCCGGTGTCCAGGCCGAGGTCCGCGACGGTCTGCTCGACCAGCGCTACGTCCTTGCGCAGATACGGCAGCGCCAGCTCGGCGAAGCGCTCCTCACTGCCGACGGCGCCGAGCACACCCACCGCGTAGCTGGTGTGCTGGATGACAACCGCTCCGGGGCTCAGTGCGGCGAGCACACCGCCCGAGCCGACCAGAATCTCCTCGACCTGCGCGGGCGAGAACGGGCACATGATCAGTACCTCGACGCCGTCCGCCAACGCCGCGGCCGGCCGCGCAATCGTCGCGCCCAGCCGCTCGAACCGTGCTACGACCTCGGGCTGCCTGGCGAACAGCCGCACGCCGACGCCAGCCGCGAGCAGACGATCAACCATCGGCGCCCCCATCTGCCCCGTGCCAACGAACCCGACCGCCAGTTCGCCGTTGGACATCGCGCCGTCCTCCTTGCTCGGAGTCCAGTGGGTATCGGTGTGAGCCGAGACACTACTAAGAGATGTGTCAGGATGGAAGCCTCCTCGCGGAACTCGGCCGGCATCGGTCACCGACCTGCCGATCTACACTCGACGGGTGGGTGCCTCGGCGTGACGGACGAACCTTCGCCAGCAGCGGTCCGCGGATCCGTTGACCTGGCCATCTCCGGCGCCGCCTTCTCCAGGCCCGTCACGACCAACAGCGACGGGGCGACGGCCTCGCGGAGAGACGGCCCCGCACCCCCCGCCCGGCGGCGTGCGCCGTACCCGGTCAGCCCCAACGTCGGGCCCGAAGGTATCCGTGCCGCCCAGGAAATGATCGACGCGGCCCGGCGGCTGTTCACCGAACGCGGCTACCACGCCACCAGCGTCCAGGCCATCGCCGCGGCGACCGGACGATCAGATGCGTCCTTTTACCAGTACTTTCAGGGCAAGCACGAGCTGTTTCGAATATTCGTCGAGGAGCTCGGCGACGAAGTCGTCGAACACTTCGAACGTCTCCCGGCGCTGACCGACGGCGAGCACGGCTTCGCGCGGTTCCGTGACTGGCTCGCCGGCCTCGGACAGATACTGCACAGCCGCTCACCGGTCTTCGTTATCTGGCCAATGCCAGACGCTGACGAGCCGGCGGTGGAGAACCCGTCCGAACCATACTTCCGCCAGCTCACGATGCTTTTCGACCGGCAGATGACCGGGGCTGACACCGTGGGCCTGGACAGCCGGGCGCTGTCCATCGCCGTGATCACACTGGTCGAATGGGCGCATGTCGTGCTCGACACCCAACGCGGCCGGACCGAGGCGCCCAACCCTCCCGACCCGATCGGAGGGGCGCTACACGACACGCTCGCCAAGATGATCCACCGAGCCTTGTTTCCCTCGCCCGCGCCCGCGCGTCGGGCAGACCCCCGCACCACGTCGCCGCGGCCGGTCGCCCGCCCCGACCTCCACATCCCCCCAAGGGAGCAGCAGCACGCCGGCACGGCGACGCATCCACCCACGGAACCCGGCCTGCGCCGGCCGATCAGCCGGCGCGCACAGCCGACCATCGAACGCCTCGCCACCGCCGCGGTGACCGCCTTCGAGCGGAATGGCTTCGCCGGAACCAGCGTCAACGACATCGCCGCCGCCGCGCGCGTCGCACACGGCACGTTCTACCAGTACTGGACCGACCGATCCGCGGTATTCCAGACACTCGCGTACCGGGCCGCCATCCAGACCTGTGATCACTTCGACGTCCTCGCCGACGTGACCACGGTCGAGGACCTGCGAGAGTGGCTGTCGAGCTGGTTCGACATCGTGGACCGGTACGGCACCGTGTTCCATATCTGGACCACCGAAATAATGAAGAATCCGTCCCTGTGGCCGCTGTGGCCGCTGTCGCGGGAGCTGCGGACCTACCACGAGGCCGTCGTCGCCCGGCTGCAAGAGCGATGGGACGCGCCACCCGGGCTCGATCCTTCGTTGGCCACGGTCGTCCTGTGGACACTGCTGACCGAACTGCCCTACAACGCCTGCCGGCGGCAGCCAGTGCTAGGCCGCGACCAGGTACTCAACTGCCAGCTGCTCCTGGTGCTACGAGGGCTGCTCGGCGCCCACCTCGACAGAACCGTCAGCTGAGCACCTGGAGGCTCTTCAGCGGCGTGATCGACATCAGCACCATCGACGGCACCGCAACCGGCACCCTGTTGGGCTCCAAGATCCGGGTGCGGCCGCACCCCCACGGAACGGGAGGAGCGGACGGCCGACGGACCGGGCGCGAGGTTCAGGAGATCTGGGGTGCTTTCTTCCCGATGGACGGGGTAGGCAGGTCGGCGACCCATTCCCCGATCGCCGCGAACGACCGGGCGCCACTGACCATCGCGCACACCACGATGGTCAGGATCACGGCGAAGGGGTATCGCACCCCGCGCCGTCGGCGTGGGTCCGCTACCAGGGCGAGCGCATCGCATAACCCGGTCCACTCGCTGTCGGTCACCGAACCCGGTGAGCTGGCCCGGTCCGGGATCTGCCCGGCGAGCTCGTCGATCACAGCGGTGATGGGAGATGATGACATCGGCGGGCACGGCCTTCCCTGACGAACATGAAGCTTCGAGAACTCCATGATCGGCAGGGGGTCGTGCCTGCCGTGCATCTACCTCCGGCGTGTCGCCGATATCCGCCCAGGTCAGGCCATGCACCGGCCGATGCCAAGAATGATCAACTTGGCCTATCGACTACGAAATGGCCCTGGGTTCTGCAGGTGGCGGCGAGCTTGTCGACGGTGCGGCGGACGAGGTTGCCCAGGTCGCGCTTGAGGTGGGACCACACCCCCTCGGTCGGGTTGAGGTCGGGGGCGGCCCGGGCCGCGGTCGAGTTCGATCCGTAGGCGGTCGAGCTGGGCGTCCGAGAGCCGGCAGGTCGCGCCGCCGGGGCCCTTCGAGACCAGCGCTTCCTGCCCGCCGGCCTGCCAGCGCCGCCGCCACCGGTAGGCCGACATGGTGCTCACCCGCAGCCGGTGGGCGACGCTGACCGGGGCGAGGGCCTGCACGAACAGGGCCGCGGCCTGGAACGGACCGTCTCGCGACGGGCCCGCGCCTCGGCGGACAACCCCCCACAGTCCGGATACCTGGGCACGACTCCGGCATAGACCCGCCCTACCAGCCAGTCACGCAGGCGCGCCGACTGTGGTCAGACAGATACGGACCCCAGCCATTCAACCTCTGTGAGGATCCGCCGACTGGCTGGCGCCTGTCCGGCTCGGTGGGCAGCCCGCCGGATAACGGGCGCCCCACTGACGGTCGTCAGGATGAGGGCGTGATCTGCTGTCCGCAGAGGGTTTCGGCTCCGGTCACGGCGTTCCACGAGTCGGTTTTGGCATTGAACTGGACGAAACTCAGGCACGGGTTGGCCACGCCGAAGTCATTGGCGAAGTTGCGTTTGTCGACCAGGATGCCGTTGCCGTCATAGTCCTTGACGTTCCGCAGGCCGCGGAGGAAGGCCTCCCGGGTGGGGCAGGGGCCGGCTTCCTGCAGGCCGCGCAGGAACAGGTCCGCTGTCAGCCAGCCGTGCAATGCCTGAGCGGATGTGGCAGGTTGGACCTCCGGCGCATACTGGTTCATCGCCGACAGAAATCGGCTGATGGCCGGGCTGCGCGTCTCGAACGGGTGAAACGGGAGATACGTGAAGGAGCCATCCGGCCATTCAAGGGTTCTATTGGAGGATCCATAGCCCACAGCTGACAGCGCCACCTTTATGGCAGCGCCTTGCTGGCGCGCGTTGTTGACGATGGCCGCGTAATCTGCCTCCGTCGAGGTGCCGGTCACCACGTCCGCGCCTGAGGCGCGGATGCGGGCCGCCACCTGCTGCGGACTGCTGATCCCTGGGCTCACGTCGATCCGGTCCACGACGGGGATGCCTGCGGTGGACAGGCTGGCCGCCAAGGCGTCCGTAAACCTTGTCGACAATTCATCGGGAGCGTAATAGAGCAGCGTCGCGTGGGTGCCGCCATGGCTCCTGATGAATTGGCCGTAGGTGGTGATGCCAGCACCCTCGCCCACCAGGTAGTTGTAAGTGAACATGTTGTCGTGCTCGCCCCAGGAGAGGTCTAGCGCCTCGCCGATGACCGGGATGCCCTGCTGTTGCAGCCAGCCCGCCGAACCTCCCGCGGCGGTGGTCAGTTCCATGACTCCGAAGACGTGCTGCTGGGTGACGAGATTTCTGGCCGCGGATAGGTTGGCGTCATTCGTGGCAGCGTCGTCCGCCCACTTCAAGACCACCTGGCGACCGTAGACGCCGCCTTCCTTGGCTGAGACCCCGAGGCGGGCCTCCAGGCCACTTCGGAAGGCTTCGAACTCTCGGGTTAACGGGCCGGAGTCGGGGTAGATAAGCCCGGCGACCACCTGGTCGCGGGTCACACCGGGGGTGACGCAATTGCTGGAGGCGCTCTCGCCGCTTCCGCCGCCGCTACAGGCCGTCAGCCCGATGCCGGCGAGCGCGGCGGCCAGGAGGAGCGGCAGCACGGTTCCTGTGGGTCTCCTGCGAAAGCGAGTAGGCATAACACACGGCTTTCTTACTAAGGAAATGAGGATCTGAGTAGGTTCTGGTTCCGGCTGGCCGAGGCCGTCTGATCGTCAGTGTGACCGTTCCGGGTTTAGTGGAGTCGGGTAGCTTAAGCTTCGGCGACTATATCAGCTTCGTCCTGCATGTAGAAGAGTGCTTCAAAGTCGGCGGGTGGCATGTTTCCGTAGCCGCTGTGGATCTGACGGTTGTTGTACCAGTCGACGCATTCGAACGTGGCGAGTTCGACGTGGTCGGTTGTGCACCACAGGCCTCTGTGGTGGATGAGTTCCGTGCTGGCCCTGTCCGAGCGGACGTACATCTGCACCACCTGCGGACTGATGTTGGACCGGGACGTGAACACCGCGTCAACATCGCCAGGTCCGCCGTCGCCCCCGATACCGGGGAGACGCTAAACGCCCGTGGAGCGGCTGTGAGTCCGACCCGTCCTCGGATGGTGACGCTGACCGCGGGGATCTTCCGCGTGACCCACGACCGCCGTACCAGCAGATCGCGGCGTCCCCGCCCGCGCGGGGATCTTCCTCGTGTCCACCGCACCGACATACCCGATCGTCCGTCGTCCCCGCCCGCGCGGGGATCTTCCCCATGGTCGTGACCTTGCGGGGCTCCAGAATCCGGGTTTCGGCCTGTGAGCTGGCCTTTTGCGGTTGAGGCGATCTTCCGCGGGAGGTGTCAGGCGGCGTTACGATACTCGTTGATCAATCCGCCGAGGATGCGGGTGCGCCGGACGGTGGAATCCGACGTCGGGGCGACCACGGGTGGCGAGTCGGGTGGGTGATGGCTGAGGGAGCGGTGAGGCCGATGGGTGTTGAAATGCTCGGCGTAGCTGTCGAGGACCGATGTAGGTGCCGTTCGGAGACGATCAGGAGTCTGTCGGTGCATTCACGGCGGGCGGTGCCGACCCAGCGTTCCGCGATCGCGTTCGCCTGCGGGGCTTGCGGTGGTGTGCGTACCACGTCGATGCCGGCCCCGGTGACCCAGGCCGTGGTCGGATGCTTCGTGGTCCCGAGGATGTCGCAGGACGAGGAGCTCCACGTCCTTCGCGGTGTCCCGCGCACGCGAAGCAACATCAGTCCGAGAGTGTTACGTGTCAGGGCGTAGAGCAGCGACCACACAATGACCATCCAGCCCGCCCGACACAGGCCCAGCCCGGCAGGCAAACGCGCAGGTCACCGCCCAAATCGGGGTTCTGGAGCCCCACAGGTCGTGGAGCTGGACCGTGAGACGTCCTGGAAGGCGATCACCGGGCAGCGGCGGGCGCTGGCCGATCTGCTGGACAGCCTGGCTGACGAGGACTTGGACCGGTCGTCGCTGTGCGCCCGGTGGCGGGTGTGTGACGTCGCGGCCCACGTGGCGCTGGCGCCGCAGGTTCCGTCGGCCTGGCAGATGGCCGTGGCCGGCGCGCGGGCCCGAGGCAGCTTCCACCGCCTCAACCACGACCTCGCAGTCCGGCACGCGAACGCCAGAACCGGCGACGAGCTGGTCGCCGAGCTGCGCCAGTTCGCCGACGACCGCCGCCTCCCGTCGCTGACGCAAGGTCGGCGGGTTTATCGAGGGTGGTGAACGGATCGCGCTGACCGGCTCTCTGCCGCTCGACACCAGCGGTGAGCAGCTGCCGGGCGGCCGGCTGCACGTGATGGTTTCCTGCACGAGGCCTGCGTGCAGTTGTGGGGGGAGGGCGGCGAGCGGCAGGCCCCCGGTAGCGCCGAGATCGCTGTGGTCGCTGTGGTCGCTGTGGTCGGCGTGGGCGTCGCCCGGCCCGCGGCCTTAGCTGCGGCGACCGGCCGTGATCCACTCCGCGAGCACCTGCGCGGTGTGCTGCCCCACGGTCGGGAGCACTTCTGGCTCGGTGGTGCCGTCGGCCGCGGCGCGCGCGTCCTCGTCGACGCGGGGCGTCGCCGCGGGCACCAGGACGGTTCGGCCGTCGGTGGTACGCAGCCGGCGTAGGGCGCGTCGGTGCAGCACGTGTGGATCGGCGACCACGTCGTGGGCGGTGTTCACCGGCGCGACGGGGAGCCGGGCCAGGGTGAGCCGTTCGATGACGTCGGCGCGGTACCGGTCGGCCAGCCAGCCGCGCACCGCCTCCTCCAGCTCCGGCCCCGCCGCATCGGTGGGCGCGCCGACGAGTACGGCGAGGCTGGAAAGCTGGCGCGCGGTGGAGACACTGATCGCTACCCAGTGGCCGTCCGCCGTCGCGAAGACGTTGCGCAGGGCCGAGCCGTCCATCCGGCTGCCGAGCCGGCCAGGCGGGTGAGGGACGGTAGCCGCGGGGTCCGGTGGGTCGGCGGCCGCGGCGGTCAGTGTCGGGCCGACGACGTGCAGCATTGGCTCGACCGGGTTCACGTCGACCACCCGACCCCGTCCGCCGCCGGCTCGGACGTCGAGGCAGGCAGCGAGCACCCCGAAGGCGCCGGCGAATGCCATCACCGCGTCGCCGAGCGGGACGGACGGCAGCACCGGTGGCCCGTCCGCCGCGCCGGTCATGTGCGTCAGCCCCGCGAACGCCTCGCTGAGCGTGCCGTTACCCGGGCGGGCCGCGTATGGGCCGTCGGCCCCGTAGCCGCTCACATGCGCGACCACCAGTCCGGGGTTCACCGCGAGTAGGCTGGCAGGGTCGAGGCCCCGCCGGGCCAGCCGATCGGCGGGCTCGTTGACCACCACGACGTCTGCTATCGCCACCAGCCCGCGCAGCGCCGCCCGCCCGGCCGGGTCCCCGAGGTCGAGCACCACCGAACGCTTGCCCCGGGCGACCAGCGGCCAGAATGGTGTCGCCCGGTAGCCATCGCCGCCGGGTGGCTCCACCTTCACGACATCGGCCCCGTGGTCGGCGAGCAGGCTCGCGAGTAGCGGCGCCGCGTAGAGCGACGCCGCGTCCAGGACTCGCAGCCCGGCCAGCGCGCCGGCGGTCATCCGCGCTCGCGCGCCGTCAGCGCCGCCGCGGCCGGCTGCTGCCCGGCCGAGGTGGGAAGGGCCGGGACCGGTCGGGTCTGGGTGATGGTCGTTCCCCAGCTGTGCAGCGCGGCGGCGTGCAGCCCGCCGAGGCCACCAGCCACGGTGACGATCATGTCCTGCCAGCGGCGTGTGAGCCGGACCCGACCGCGTTCGTCCACCCAGCCGATGTCCTCGAACTGACGCTGGTGCTGCTCGGGCCACTCGGACAGCGGTACTGACGCGTGCTCCCACAGCATCCGCTGCACGTCCTCGACGTCCGGATAGGCTTGACCGATCAGCTGTGCCCAGACCGGGTTGAGCGCCACGAGCACCTCGGCGAACGACAGTTGCACGAGGAAGCCGTTGGCGCCGGTGTGGGCGAGCGCCCGCCCGATGAACTGCAGCAGCACGTCAGGGTCGCGCGCAGTCACCTCGCAGATATTGGCGGTGCCCATTGCGCCGAACACGGTGACCGCGTCGCCGGCGACTCCGCGCCGCTCGGCCAGCGGCGCCCAAGGGGAGCGCTCCTCCCACTCGGCGAACACGATGCCAGCGACCCGTCCCGGCTGGCCGAACGTGCTCTGCGAGGTCACCCCGATCCGCTGACCCGCGACGTTGCGCATGACCAGCCGCAGCGCCCGACCGACGGCTGGCGCCGAGCCGTCGGCGCCACCGAGGCAGCCAGCTCCGTACGGAATCCCGAGCCGGTGGCGGACGGGCCCGTTGACCACCACCGCCGGCGTGACCGAACCGGTGGTGGCGTTCAGCGCGTGCAGTTCGAAGGCCGGGTCGGCCGCGGCCTCGACGACCGCGCGTAGCAGCGGCATCGCCTCGGCCGGGGCGCCGGCCATCACCGCGTTGACGGCCAGCTTCTCTGCCGTGCACGCCGCTCCCGACGGTGGCAGCACGGCGACCACGTCGTCCGGCCGCAGCCCAGACACGGCGAGGTAGCGGTCCACCCGCCGCGGGGTCGGCGGTACCAACGGGAGGCCGTCGCCCCACCCGCGGGCCTGGGCGAACGCCTCGAAGTCTTCGGGGTCGGCCGGCGCCTCGACGCGGGCCGCGCGGCTCGCCGGCGCCGGTGTGGTCGTGGTCATGAGACGGTGGCTCCCAGATTCTCGAGCAGGCGCGGGAACAGTGCGCACGCGTGCGCCCGGACCTCCTGTTCGGACAGCGTGTGCAGCGAGAATGGCAACACGATCAGACGCAGCCCGCTTCGCCCCTGCTCGGTGGCAAGTGTGCGGGCCAGGGTCTCGAAATGCGCGGTGACCGCCACGATCGAGGGCAGACCCCGGTTCAGACCGACCAGACCGTCCTTGACACTCCAGGAGGTGCACGACCCACAGTTGCCGAGACCGGAGATCACGATGTCGGCCCCGCTGACGAACGCGTCGTACTCGGCCTGCTTGCGTTCACCCTCGGCGCCCTTGAGACCCTGCGCCCGACGCCAGCTCGCCACGACCGCGCCGGCACCCGCCAGCTCGCGAGTCCACTCCTCGACGGTCCAGTCCCATGCGGGCCATAGGACGTCGACCCGGAAGCCGACCCGGCGGCCGGCCAGCGGGCCCGCGTCGGGCCCCGGATCGGAGTTGCCGGGATCGATGTCGCCGGTGGGGTCCACCACGGTCAGCGTGTCCTTCGGGCCGACAGGAGGCGTGGACAGTGACGACTTTGACGAGACCGTCATATTGATGGCGAGCGCCAGTGCCCTCGGGTCGTGGAGGCGCAGGTCGCGCAGGCCAGGGACGTCGCGACGTAGTGCCCCGTTGACGACGTCGAGAAGCTGTTTCGGCGGGAGCACGCAGTCTGCGCAGTCCACGTCGTCGAGCGCCAGGGCCAGTTCAACAGTGCCGAGGTTCTCATCGACGGCGGTCAGGCGTAAGGCCGCGCCGTCGCCGGCGAACATGGCTGATAGCCGGCCGACGGCGCTGGCCACATTTTCGAAGTCGATCAACCGGCCCTCCCGGATACCTGCCTTGCCGGAACCGTCCGCGTGGTGGCCCCGGGCCCGATCGTCGCTCCCAAGGAGGGTACGCCGTCGCGGTGCGGTTCGGTATTTTCCCGACGATCCTGAGCCGCCGATCTGGGTGCAGCGCCGAGGCGGCGCGGGTCCTTCGGCCGGGTGGCCCAGCCCTGATCAGGGCTGTCGGCGGATGGCCGGGACGGCGAGCCCGACCTGGGTCGCGAGCAGGACGCTGCACGCCTCGTCGACCAGAGACTCGGCCTGGGCGCGCAGCGCCGACTCGGCGCGCCTGTCGGCGAAGAAGTCGCGCATCTGCCCGGCCGAGTCGAACCACAGCTCCTCGATCCCGTCGTACTCGTAGCCCGCGGGCCGATCGAGCAGGACGTGATTGTGCACGAGGCGGCGGATGCGGCCGTCGGCGGCCGCGAGCAGGGCGGGCGCGCCCTGCCCGCTCCAGCGGCGGACGAACTCCTGCCCGCCGAGCCCGGGGCGGGCCCGCAGGAACCGCAGCGCGACATGGCGGGTCCGCGGGCCGTCGGCGAGCACGGACTCGACGGTGTAGACGGTGAACGCGCGCACCGCCGTGGAGAACACCCGCAGCTCGTCGGTGAGCATGGTGGTGCGCGCGGCCGGCAGGTCCCACAGCTCGATCGCGTCTAGCAGGGAGTGCACCGGGAGGAGGTTCACGCCGTCGTAGTCCCGGCTAGCCCCGGGCACGAGATCGGGATCCTGCACGACGTTGCACTGGGTGACTCCCGCGAAGACGGCGGAGAGTTCGGGAAAGGTGCCGCTCAGTGTCGCGTGATCGCGCCAGTTCGCGAGGAACTCCTCGTGCGTGGTCGCGGGATTGCGCCGGGCCAGGTAGATCATCTTGACCGTCATCGGTGGTCCTCTCGTCACGGTGGAACGACATCCAGCAATCATTATTAAGGCACATTCCACGGTCGGACCGTGCCGGTCCACTCGGTTGTCGCTATCCAGTTCCCGTCCGGGGCGAACGCGATTGCCGTGACAAGCTCCTTGTAGAAGAGTTCGGTCTCCACCGCGAAACTGGAAGCATCCTGTGCCGCGCCCCGTACGGCTTCGGCAAATCCTGAGCGAAGACCTGCCCGCCGGCCTCACCCAGGCCCTAGCAACGGCCCGATCGACGGCGCCAACACCAAGATTAAATTCCTCGAACGACGGATGTGCGCCCGAGCCGACTTCACCTCCTCGCGCACCGCATCCTCCGGAGCCATCACCCACTGTAACCGCGAGCTTCGCGTCAGGACCATGCAGTTGACAGTGTCGTCAAGACATCTAGCATCGGAGGCGGGGCGGCCTCCCCTCGAGCACCACCGCGACCATCAGTGCCCCGAACCGAGGGATCTTGACATCATCATCATGAACTTCGACATACAGGGACGGAGCGCAGACGTCTGCTCGAGTGGGCTCCCGCGATCATCAGGCACCGCGCTAGGGGATGAGGAGAGGTCTGTTGGAACTGCACGGAATGGCTCTTGAGCTCACCGGTTGGTTTCAGGTGGCATGGTCGGGCGACATCGGGCCGGAACAGGTGATTCCCCTTCGCTACTTCGGCCGGGATCTGGTCGGGTACCGCGGGAAGGACGGCGCGGTTCACATCCAGGACCGCCATTGCCGACACTTAGGCGCGAGCCTCGCGCACGGCGGGAAGGTCGTCGACGAGGGCATCCGGTGCCCCTTCCACGGCTGGGTCTGGGGTTCGGACGGCCAGAACGTGTCCATCCCTTACCAGGACCGGCCCAGTCGCGCCCGGCGGCTCGGCAGCTGGCCGGTCATGGAACGCAACGAGTCGATCTACATGTGGCATGACCACGCCGGTCGCGACCCCTTCTTCGACGTCCCGGACTGCCTCACGTTCACCGCGCACGGCGCGCGAACCACGTTTCACCCCGCCTGGCCGGAGGGCACCGCGCACTTCCGCGACCTGCGGGTTCACCCGGCCATGGTCATCGAGAACAGCGTCGACCCGCAGCACTTCAAGTTCGTCCACGGAACCCTCCTCGCGCCGGTGGTTCTCGAGGAGACCGTGGACGGCCCGTACTGGCAGAACCGAGTTGGCTTCGGCAATGGGTGGATCCAGCACGCGCGTGACGCCGAGGGCAATCTGCGCAGGGATTCCCTCAATACCCTGGAGGCGATCTGGGCCGGTATCGGTGCCAGCGTCAACATGGAGCACACCCGCGCTGGCATGCGGGGCATCCTGATCAACACGACGCCCGTCGAGGACGGCAAGTCGGAGATCTTCGCTACCTACTGGATCGACAAGCAGGACGGCGATCTGGAGAACGGCTCCTATCGACGCCGGCTCGACGAAGCCAAGGCTGCGCTGCCCGATGACGTCACTATCTGGAACAACCAGGTGTACCTGGAGTCGCCCGTCCTGGCCAGCATCGAAGGAGCCGGGTTCCGGAAGATGCGCCGCTGGGCGAAGCAATTCTACCCGGGCGGTCAGGGCGTGACCGGTCCGACGGGAGTCAGCGGCACCCGAACGCCCAGCGCGGAGAAGGCCCAGGTGTAGCTAGAAACCGCCCGCCAAGAGGAGAGCCCGTGACCGCCTCGAACACCCATACTCAGGCCAGCCGTGAACTCATGGAACGTGTCTACGCCTCCGTCGCCCAGGGCGACGGCCAGGCCCTACTCGCCGCGATGAGCGACGACATCATCGTCCACGAGCCTCCCTTCCTACCGTACGGGGGCACCTACCGTGGACACAAGGAACTCGCCACCCTGTTCGCCCAGATTCCCAAGTTCGTCGACGTTCGCAAACTGAACGTCGACCGCCTCATAGCCGACGGGGATCACGTCATCGGCATCCTCCGCATGCCCGACCTGACAACCGGCGAAGAGCTCCTCGTCGCCGAGGAGTCCATCATCCGCGACGGAAAGATCGTCGAGATCTACATCTACTTCCACGAGACCCGATCGCTTCTGGCCCAGCCCTGACTTCGAGGGAGCCGGGCCCGGCGGCGGGCGACGCCGCGGGCAGGGCGCCGAGCCCACTACCGCCGCACCTCCAACGGAACCAGACGATCGGGCAACCTTCCGGCCCACCGCGCTGAGGGCGGTTGCACGGGCGACAACGACTTGACTAATGTGTCAATATTCTCCATCGAGCCGTCCCGCGTCGATCAGCCGCAGCCGGCCGGCGAACGGTGGCGAGTGATCACGGGCAGGCGACGGCCCGACAACTTGCGTGGCCTGCGGCTGCCGTCACTACCCGAGGAGTCCAGACGTGAAGGTGGGCCTGTTCTTCGACCTCCGCAACCCACACCGGTGGCGGCGGGATCCGGTGCGCTTGCACTCGTTCACGCTGGAGCTCATCGAGGAAGCGGAGAGTCTGGGTGTCGATTCGGTGTGGGCGAGCGAGCACCACCTCTTCGCGGACGACTACCTGACCGCGCCGCTGACGTTCCTCGCCGCCGCGGCCGCAAGGACGTCCCGGGTCCGGCTCGGTACGGCAATCCTGATCGGTCCTTTGCACCACGCGGCGGAAATCGTGGAACAGAGCGTCCTGGTGGACCTGATCTCCGGGGGGCGCCTGGACCTCGGGATCGGGGCTGGCTATCGCGTTCCCGAGTACGAGCTCTTCGGCGCCGACCCCGAGAAGCGCTACGGCCAGACGGACGACAGGGCTCGCCAGGTCCGCCGGCTGCTCTCGCCTGGTGGCGTGTCACCCGCCCCGGTGCAGGAGCGGCTGCCGATCTACATGGGCTACCAGGGGCCGCAGGGTGCGCGACGGGCCGGGCTGCTCGGCGAGGGGCTTCTGACGTCCGACGCCCGTAGCTGGGCACCGTACCGGGAGGGGCTGCTGGAGGCCGGTCACGACCCCGCGCTGGGCCGCATGGCCGGATCGATCAACGCCTGGGTGACCGACGACCCGGAGCAGGAGTGGCAGGTCGTGCGGACGCATCTGGCCTACCAGCTGGACAGTTACAACGAGCACTCGGTGCAGGGTACGGACCGGCCGAACCCGGGCCCAGTCGATCCGGACCGGATCCGACGGAACACCGCCAGACGGCTGAACTACTTCTGGTGTGAAACTCCCGAAGTTGTGGCGGCGAATGTCAAGGCGTTCGTGGCGGACGCGCCGGTGGACACGGTGTTCATGTTCGCCGCGCTGCCCGGGATGCCGGAGGAGATGGCCGTGCGGCACGTGCAGACGGTGTGTACGAAGCTCGTTCCCCTGCTGGCCGACCACCATCCGGAACACGGAGCTCCCGCTGTTGCCGTTACTTCGGCCAAGGTCTCGGCACCGTGACCTACCCCGCGAAAGGCACTCAGCCTCTCGTGGCGGTCACTTCACCAGAACGGGGTCCCCGATGGACAACACGGAGATAGGCGCACGGATCGGCGTGACCGATCTGATGGCCACCTACCAGTTCCTGGTAGACGCGGGCAAGATCCGACAGGCCGCCGAGCTGTTCGTCGCGGACGGGGTCCTGCAGACCGCACTTGGGGAGTTCGTCGGCCCCGAGGGCATACTCGAGTTCTTCCGCAGGACCAAGGACGGCTTCATCGGGGCGGGCTTCCTGCCCGCGCGCCACTACCTGAGCTCGGTCCGCGTGGAGCCACGTCCAGACGGTACGGCCGCCACCTACGCCTGCTTCCAGTACATCGGCACCCGCGGCCTCGACCACTGGGGGACCTACCGCGACGAGGCCGTGGAGCAGGACGGCAGATGGCTGTTCGCTCGCCGCCGCGCCACCGTGGAGGGGTACGTCGCCGGCTCGCCCGTGCCCGGCATCCTGGGGCTCGACCCGGCGGGGCTGTCGGCGTGAGCGTCCCCGCGGGCCGTCTGGAGGGCCGAGTCGCGGTGGTGACCGGAGCCGGCCGGGGCTTGGGCCGGGCGATCGCCGCGGCGCTCGCCGATGAGGGCGCGGCGGTGGCGTTACTCGGCCGCACCGAGGCCACCGTGGCCGACGCGGCCAGGGAACTCGCGGACAAGGGTGCGCGGGTGCTCGCCGTGCGATGCGACGTCTCCAACCGAGTCGATGTCGACGCCGCGGTCGGGGCCGCGCTGGAGGCCTTCGGGGGAATCGACATTCTCGTCAACAATGCTCAGGGTGGATTGATGGGCCAGAAGGTGCCCACCGCCGAGCTCGCAGACGAGCAGGTGCTGGAGTCCTTTCTGACGGGCCCGGTCGGCTCGTTACACCTGATGCAGGCATGTTTCGCGGCCCTGCGAGACTCCGGTCGAGGCGCCGTCGTCAACTTCGGATCGGGAATCGGCGTCCGAGGCGCCCCGGCTATGGCTGGCTATGCCATGGCAAAAGAGGCGATCGGCGGGCTGACCAAAGTCACCGCCATGGAATGGGGCAGATACGGCATCCGGGTCAACCAGGTCTGCCCGGCCGGCTGGTCTCCGGGTGCGGAAGCATACCGGGACGCCGACCCGAAGCGGTGGGAGAACCACATGCGGCAGACTCCCCTGCGCCGGCTCGGCGACCCGTACGACGACATCGGGCGGGCCGTGATGTCGCTCGTGAGCGACGACCTGAAGTACCTCACCGGCGCGACCCTCATGCTCGACGGCGGCCAGGTGATCCTGCGGTGATGGTCCCCCGTTTCCACCTTCACTTCACCCCGACCAGTTCATCCTGGATGAACCAGGTGGAACGCTGGTTCGGGGTGCTGACCGACAAACTCATCCGCCGCAGCGTCCACCAGTCCGTCGAAGCGCTCGAAGCCGACATCCGAGCGTGGATCGAGACCTACAACGAAGATCCTCCTCCGTTCGTGTGGACGAAGACCGCCCACAAGATCCTCGCGTCCCTCGCCAACTACTGTCCTGTGATTCCGCTTCTTTCGTTAGCCGTTGTTGGTGACCAGCTTTTTGATGTTGGTCTCGACGAGTTGGACCTTGGCTAGGATCTCTCCGGCGGTCGCGAGACTTCGGACACGGAACACTAGCCGGTCACCGTCCAGGGGTTCGGCTAACTGAGAACCAGGTTTCCATATCATGGACCTAGCCTGACGCTGACCTCAAACAGGATCGCGTTGCAAACACCTGCGTCGGCGACGCAGACCGCCCACGCCCAACCCCAGAAGACGTTCGCCCGAGGAGCGACAAAGTCACATGTCGTCGACCGATCCGATCCCTGCGGCACCGTCGCCGGCCCAGGACATCGCAAGGAGCAGCGCATGCCCCGCCTACTGCATCTCGACAGTTCCGCGGACACGACCCGATCCACCTCGCGGGAGCTCACCCGAGCGTTCGCCGACGCGTGGCGCGCGTTGGGGCCATCGTTCGACGTGACCTATCGCGATCTGCATGCCGACCCGGTGCCGCACCTCGCCGCCTCCGCGCTGCACTGGGCGCCACGGCTACGCCACGCGGACGAAGCGCCAGATCCCCGGGCCTGCGCGCTCCAGGATCAGCTCGTCGCGGAACTACTCGCCGCGGACGTGCTGCTGGTCGGCGCGCCGATGTACAACTGGTCAATCCCCTCGTCCCTGAAGGCATGGATCGACCAAGTGCATGTCATGGGACTCACGGCGCCGTTCGACACGGAGGAGCGGCCGCTAGCCGGCCGACCAGCTGTCGTTGTCGCCACGCGCGGCGCCGGCTATGGCCCAGGCAGCCCCACCGAGGGATGGGACCACACCGTTCCGCCACTCGAGCTGGTCTTCGGCCAGTCCCTTGGCATGGCCATCTCGGTCATCTCCGCGGAGTTCACCCTGGCCTCCCGGGTGCCCGCGATGGCCCCGCTGCGCGACAGGGCGGAGGTCAACCTTCAGACCGCGCTCCGGGCCGCGACTGACCTGGCCACCCAGCTCGGGCAGCTGTTGACGAGCGGCGAGCAATGACGAGCCGCAGTGCCAGCACGTCCCGGCCATCGCGCGACCGCCAGGCCAGCCTGACGAGGAACGTTAGACGACCAGTGCAGGTTTCTGACGTTTCTGTCAAACTTGCGATGCCGTCCGGCCTGGGCGTCGTGCAGGCCGGCGGCCATCCGGGAAGTCCAGGCGAGGAGGCACCGTGAGCGAACCTGTGGGTTCAGTGGGCACGCCATACGAGTACCCAGCCGAGCGCGGGAAGATCCGCGAGTTCGCGATCGCAATGCAGTCCGAGGCACCCGAGTAGTTCGGGCCGGGCGCAATCACCCCGCCGACGTTCCTGACGACTGCGTCCCGCTGGGCGCCGGAAGGCGCCCGGGTGGTGGTCGGCTTCGAGCAGGCCCGGACTTTGCACGGCGACCAGGAGTACGTGTTCGACGGTCCGCCACCACGCGCCGGCGCGATGGACGATGCCGCTGTTCCGGTGAACCAGTAGACGGAAATATTGTCGAGGATCTGGTCGCGGGAGAGGGCATTCTCCGGATGGCCGTCGCAGTCGGTCCACTCGCGGAACTTCTCCACGATCCAGGCGCACTGCCCAGCAGGCGAGTCCGTGAGGCCGTAGCCGAGCGTCTGAGGCCGGGTGGACTGCTGCGCCGAGTAGCCCATCCCCCGCTTGCGGTATTCACGGAGGTCGGCGAGGGCTGCCTGCTCGGAGGCCGTGATGTCGTCCTTCGGCACCTGGTCGTAGCGGACGACGGGCATGTTCACGTGGATGCCGACGACCCGTTCGGACCGTTGCTGGGCGAGGCTCGTGGTCACCATGGCACCCCAGTCGCCGCCCTGGGCCCCGTAGCGGTCGTAGCCGAGCCGGCCCATGAGGGTGGCCCAGGCGCGGGCGATCCGGGGTACATCCCAGCCGGGCGTTGTCGGCTTGTCGCTCCATCCATAGCCGGGCAGCGAAGGCACGACGGTCGCGACCGCGGCGCGAGACAGTCGGGACACGGGTGCCTCCTTCGGGACGTGGGGCCGTTCGCGGACCGGCCGTCTGGACGATGCGTTGAGCCGACCCGGACGAGTTGGTCCTGATGTCGGGGCGGAAACGGTCCGGTCGACGACGGTGGGCGGCGTCAGGGCTGCCCGGCTCATGTGACCGCGGGGTGGAGAGGCTCTGGTCAGAGGACCGCGCCTGGGTTGAGGATTCCGGTTGGATCAAGCGCGTCCTTGATCCGCTGGTTCAGGGCGAGGGCGTCGGTGCCGAGATAGCCGCCCAGCCATGGCTTCTTCAGTCGGCCGATGCCGTGCTCGCCGGTGATCGTGCCGCCGAGAGCGATTGCGAGGTCCATGACCTCGCCGTAGGCGACGTGTGCTCGGGCGGTCTGGTCTGGGTCGGCGCGGTCGCAGACGATCAGCGGGTGGGTGTTGCCGTCGCCGGCGTGCGCGATAACGGCGATCTCGACCGCCCGCTCGGTCGAGATGGCGGCGATGCCGCGGATGAGGGCGCCGAGTTGGGTCAGTGGCACGCCGACGTCCTCGAGCAGCAACGAGCCGCGGCGCTCGACGGCGGGGATCGCCATCCGCCTGGCGACCACGAACTGTTCACCAGTTGCCGGGTCGTCGGTGGCGAAGAGCTCGCTGGCGGAATGGGTCGCGCACCACTTCTCGATCGCCGCGATCTCCTCGGCCGCGGTGGCGCCCGGCTGGTCGGACTGGATGACGAGCAGGGCCTCGGCAGCACGGTCAAGGCCCATCGCGGTGACGTCCTCGACAGCGTTGATCGAGGCCCGGTCCATGAGCTCGAGCATCGATGGCCGCATGCGCCGCGTGATATCGAGGACGGCGCCGGTCGCGTCGTCGAGCGAGGTGAAGGTCGCGACGAGCGTCGCGGCTGGCGGTGGCGCGGGGATGAGTCGCAGGATCGCCTCGGTGATGATGCCGAGCGTTCCCTCGCTGCCGATGAACAGCTTGGTGAGCGACAGGCCGGCCACATCTTTCAACCGCGGCCCGCCGAGGCGCACCGCGCTGCCGTCGGCGAGCACGACGGTGATGCCGAGCACGTAGTCGGTGGTGACGCCGTACTTGACGCAGCACAGGCCCCCGGCGTTCGTCGCCAGGTTGCCGCCGATCGAGCAGATCTCGAACGACGACGGGTCAGGTGGATACCAGAGACCGTGCTCGGCCGCGGCCGCCTTCACCTCGGCGTTGAGCGCTCCCGGCTGGGCAGTCACGGTGCGGGTGGCCGGATCCACGACGACCTTCCGCATCCGCTCCGTGGAGATCACGATGCAGCCATCGATCGCGGACGAGCCACCCGACAAGCCGGTGCCGGCGCCACGAGGCACAACCGGCAGGCCGTGTGCGGCGGCGAATCGGACGACCCGTTGCACGTCCTCGGTGCAGGTGACCCGGACGACCGCCAGCGGCATTCCTGCGTCGGGGTCGTGCGCGCGGTCCCAGCGGTAGTTCGCCATCCGAGCGGGGTCGGCCAGGACCGCGCCGTCCGGTAGCGCCGCGACGAGCGGCACGAGGTCGACAGAAGAAAGGCTCACCGGAAGTCCTCTTTCGGATGCCGGAAGGAGAATTTCGTTGATGTTCAGCGACGGCAAGCGGCGTGTCAAGCAGTCAGCGGACCGGGCGAGTGATCTCCTCCGCGAGCGTCGCCGCCGCAACTCGCAGTAGAGGTACGGCTCGGGCGACGACCGCGTCGGTCATCCGGGCCGTGGGACCGGAGACGGAGACCGCCATCCCAGTGAGCGCGTCGGCCTCCACCGCAACAGCGACGCAGCGCACCCCGATCTCCTGCTCCTCGTCGTCGATCGCATAGCCTTCGCCGCGGATGCGGTCGAGTTCCGCCCGCAACGCGATCTCGGTCACGATGGTGTGCTCGGTGTGCCGAGGCAGGCCCTGGCGCCGCACGACGTCGCTGACCGCCGCCGTGTCGAGCCGGGCGAGCAACGCCTTGCCGACACCGGTGGAGTGCAGGTCGACGCGCCGGCCGATCTCGGTGAACATGCGCATCGTGTACCGCGACGGCGCCTGGGCCACATACTCCGCCTGGTGGCCGGACAGCACCGCTACGTTGGCCGTCTCGCCCAGTTCGCTGACGAGTTCACGCAGGACCCCGTCGACATCGCTGCCCACCAGGACGTTTGCCGCGGCACCGAGCGGCACGAGCCGAGAACCGAGCGCGTAGCTGCGGTCGGGCAGCTGGCGAAGATAGCCGCGATCGACGAGCGTGCGCAGCAGCCGGTGGACGGTGGGCATGGGCAAGCCGGTCCCGGCCGCGATCTCGGCCACCGCCAGCCGCCCGCCGTGACCGGCCAGCACCTCGAGCACGTCCAGCGTCCGATGGACGGACTGTACCCCGCCCGCCTCTGCCCGCTCCTCCGGGTTTGACACGCGAACGCCATCCTTTCTACCGTTGGTCGGAAGAAGTATTCCACGATACGGAACCCTTGGGAAGGCGAGAGATGTCGGGTCGCGTTCAGGTCAGCGGGCTCAGCGTGGCCGAGGTGCTGTATCGGTTCGTGATCGACGAGGCGCTGCCGGGTTCCGCGGTCGACCCGGATACGTTCTGGGCCGGCGCGGACATGCTCGTCCACGAGTTCGCGCCGCGCAGCCGCCAGCTGGTCGCACGCCGAGCCGAGCTCCAGGCAGCGATCGACGGCTACCACCGGCAAACGCCGGGCGTCCCGGCCGACCCTGCGCTGGACGAGGAACGGCGCACCTCGGCCAACCTAAGCCGTCGCCCACCGCGGCTGCCCTGCACGCCTTGCACTACCACCAGGTCGACGTCGCACAGCGCCAGCGTGAACTCGCTGGCCGGCACCGAGCCGAACGCGGCGACCTGCTGACGATCCCCCTGGGCGACCCCGCCACGCTCTCCCCCGCCGAGATTCAGGCCGAACTCGACAACAACCTGCAGGGCGTCCTCGGCTACGTCCGTCCTTCGACGGCCCCGCGTTCGCGGCCGCGTGCGCTCTCGTCCTCGAAGGGCTCAATCAGCCGAGCGGCTACACCGAGCCGACCCTGTACGAGCACCGCCGAAAGCTCAAGGTCAACGGAAGGCAGCCCGCGTGAACATCAGCCTGGACACCGCCCGGACCATCGTCGCGGCCGCGCACACCGCCGGCCTCCACCACGGGTTGAAACCACTGACAGTGGCCGTGCTCGATGCCGGAGGGCACGTCGTCGCCGCCGAACGAGCGGACGGCTCCTCCATCGGACGCTTCGCCATCGCCTTCGGCAAGGCCTACGGGGCCCTGTCGCTGGGGATGGGATCACGCGCCCTCATGGCGCGCGCCGAGCAACAGCCCTACTTCGTCACCGCCGCCGCAGCGGCGCTCGACGGCCGACTTGTACCGGTTCCCGGTGGTGTACTCGTACGCAGCGGAGAAGGAGAACTGCTCGGCGCCGTGGGAGTGTCCGGCGACACCTCGGACAACGACGAACTCGCCGCACTCGCCGGGATCACAGCTGCCGGGCTCCTCGCCGATACCGGCTGACACGTGGGAAGTGACGTGGTAAACGGCGATCGAGCGGCCACGGCGGCAAATACGGAATGACTGCCTCGCGGCCGATTGCGGTAAACGATCATTCCGGCCGCGTCATCGATCATCACGCCGAGCGCGGCGACCGTCTGTTCGCCGTCAGGGCCGAGCGTCCACGGGCCGAGCCGCATCGGAAACTGGATCGACCATGGACGACTCACCCATCGCGCAGACCAGGGACGACGCCCCTCGGTGAGGGCGCGCCGGAGCTGACCGCGACCACCGTCACGGAGAACGGCGACGGCGGCACCAAGCTGGGCCGGCGGGCGGCCCGTACCCGCGCCACGATCCTGGATGCATCCAAGAAGCTCTTCCTCGAGCGCGGCTACGCCGGCACCCGGATCAACCGCCAGCGCACCCCGACGGACGTGCCCGAGGCCTTGGGCCTGGCGATCCAGTCCATGATGGACCGAGCCTGGTACCACACCCACGTCCAGCGCCTGCCATCGACAATGCGGACCTGGTCCGCGTCATCGCGGACTTCATCATGGCCATTCTGAAGGTCTGACCCATCCCACCGGGACCGCCGGTCTCCGCTGGCGGAAGCCGAGCGCCGCGCCACTGTCGGACACCTCCACCTCCCGACGCCGCCGGAGGGGGAACCAGCGCACAAGGGGCTGGGGGTACCGTCCGGATCGCCGGATCCATTCCCCGGAATCAGCCTTCCGACGGTCTCGGAAGAACGTCCAGCGGGCCACTGGGCGGCGCCACGGAGATCATCGGAACCTCAGTCATCCCGCATGGCTCGTCGGCCCGGCCGCACGTCTCGAGGTCCGCGCATGGCCGCGATCTTCGACCGGTGCGGGCGTCACCTTCGACTTCCAGCCACGCGACCGAACAGCAGACCATGCTTGACCGACTTTGCCACAGTCCCTGCTCAGGCAGGTTCAGGCCGCAGCGCCGCCCGCTCGTCGATACTTGACGAAACCGTCAAAATCTCCATACAGTCAGCGTCGATCGACTCACCCGGAGGCTGCTGATGAGAAGACCGTTTTCGATCGCCGACGCGTCAGAACCTTCGGTGCTGCCGTCGTGGATGGCGGCGGCTGGCTGGTATGTGATCGGCTGGTCAGGCGACGTCGCCCGCGAAGCGGTCGTCTCCGTCACGGCGTTCGGCCAGGATCTCGTCCTGTACCGGGGCACCTCCGGCGATCTTCACTGCCTCGATGCGCACTGCCAGCATCTGGGTGCTCATCTGGGCCACGGCGGCCGAGTGGCCGAGGACTGTGTCGTCTGCCCGTTCCATGGGTGGACCTGGGGCCCGGACGGGCAGAACATCGCGGTTCCACAAGGTAGGACCAGCAAGCGGCGTACCGGGGTCTGGCCGGTCTGCGAACGCAACGGAATCATCTACCTGTGGCACGACGTCGAGGACCGGCCACCGCAGTGGGAAATGCCGGATCTGTTCGACGACCTGCGCGACGAGTACCCTACCAACGGCTTCTGGGACGCGCATACCTCTGGTTGCCACCAGTACGGGCCACTGACCATCCAGCCCCGCATGGCCGCCGAGAATGTCGTCGACCTGACACACTTCCGTCACGTCCACGGAACCCGGGAAATACCCACGTTGGTTTCGTACGAGATCGAGGATTTCTCGTTCATGACCAAACTGCGGGTAGCGTCGCGTGGCCGGCGGTCGGGCGCCAAGGAACGAGAGGACACGGTTACGCTCAAGCAGTGGGGAGTGGGCTGCACATACACCCGCTTCTCCGGCCGCGACAACGTGCACTCGATCTTTTCCGTGACTCCGGTCGACGCTCACCGAAGCATCCTGCGGCAGACCATTTTCCTGGAGCGCCTCGATGGCGAAACCGATGAGGCCAGACTGGCCCGCATGAATGCCGTCGCCTCGGTGTATCCTGAGGATGTGCGCATCTGGCAACACCAGCGATTCGTCGAGCCACCGTCGCTGCAGACCGACGAAGCCGCGCTCTTCCGCGCTCTCCGCTCCTGGCTCCGGGCCTTCGAACCGAAGCCGGGTGACTATGGAGCCGCCTGAGGACCTTACGGAGCGTCCGGCTATGACATATCAGCGCACCTCGGAGGTGCCGGCGCAGATCGTCCCGGCCCGGGCGTTCAGCGACAGCTTCCTCCAGAAACGCCCTTCCGCCTTTCCACCGCTCACCCCCGGCCTCGACCCAGCGGCCGTCACCGGCGGAGAACTGCCCGAACTCGGCATCGTGCCAGCAAGGTCCTCGGCGCCTGGCCGCCTGCCCCGTCACCGCGACACCTCGACGGCGGGGCGTTCCATGTTCCTGTACGTACCTGCGGAAGGAGGCGACTCGCGATGGCGGGAACCGTACAGATTGACATGACGGGAAAGGTCGCTCTGGTCACCGGCGGCGGGTACGGGATGGGCCGGGCTTCCGCCCGACGGTTCGCGGCCTGCGGGGCGCGCGTCGTCGTCGCTGACATCGACGTCTCGACCGGGAATGAGACCGTGGAGCTCGTCCGCGCCGCAGGTGGCGTCGCCGAGTTTGTCCAGGTCGACGTCGGCGACGCCGACGGCGTACGCGGGATGGTCGACTTCACAGTCTCCACGTTCGGCGGCCTTGACTACGCCCACAACAACGCCGGGATCATCGAGTCGCAGGATCCCGTGGTCCGATACCCGGAGGACGTATGGGAGCGTGTGCTGCGCACCAATCTCACCGGCGTCTTCCACTGCCTCAAATTCGAGATCCCGCAGATGCTGCGGCGCGGTGGCGGCGCGATCGTCAACGTCGCCTCCGAGGCGGCCTACAAGGGCAACGTCGCCGACGTCGGCTATACGGCCAGCAAGCACGGCGTCCTCGGCCTCACCACCGCTGCCGGCCTTCAGTATATGAAACGCGGCATCCGGGTGAACGCAGTCGCGCCGGGCAACATCGCCACTGGTATCACCGAACGCGCCCGTGAATACCTGACGCCCGAGCAGTACCGCCGGATGGAAACCGCGATGCCGATCGGCCGATTGGGCCGAGCGGAGGAGATTGCCGAGCTCGTCGTCTGGGCCTGCTCGGACGCGGCCTCGATGATCAATGCGACCCTCATCCCTGCCGACTCGGGCTGGCACGTCGCGTGAATGTGCGCGCCGTGGGCTCGCGGTCTTTCCGGCGGTCAGCTTCATCGTCACCAACATCCCCGCCGACGAGCCCGACGGGATCGTCGGCGTCGAGCACTGGTTCCGCGGCCGCGCCGACATCGAGACCAGGATCAAGGAACACAAGCTCGGCGCCGGACTGCGCCACCCGCCGTCCGCCGACCCGACGATCAACCGGGTCTGGATGTGGGCGGCGGCCCTCGCCGGCTGGATCTCCGCCCTGATCCAGGCCATCAGCGGCTACGACCAACACGCCGGCCGCGCGCACGCCGCCCGCTTCCGCCACGACCTGCTCCTGGTCCCTGGCCGGCTCGTCCGCCACGCCGGACAGCTCCTCCCGCGCCTCCCGCCCGCCCGCGGCGACCGGCTCACGCACGCCCTCGCCGCGCTGCGCGCCGCCACCCCCGCCGCCACCTGACGGCCACCACCGAACGCCCTCGCGCTCTGAAAGGACCGGAACCCGCCGCCCCGAAACGCATCCGGGCCGCCGCCCTGCCCTGAAACCGGCAGAACGGACACCCACCCGACGTCGATCAAGCCACCACCGGTCAACGATCTCCGACCGCGCTACTGGCGGATTTAGGTCAGACCGACTGTGAGCGCCGTCATGAAGGACAAGGTCCGCACGCTGGCGCTCACACGGTTACCCGCCATCCCTTCGACCTCGTCCAGCCGCTCCAGCTCCGTGACGTTGATGGTCGCCCACAGATCTCGGTGTGCCACGGCACTGCACGCCTTCCAGATCAGCAGCGGCAGGGTGGCGGTCCCGGGTTGCTCCTCCCCCCACCGTTCTGACGATCTCCGCGTAGGACACCTGACGGACGACCTCCTTCTCCTCCAGGCCGTTTCGTCGTGCGATGTCCCGCAGGTCCTCCAGACGGTCATCGAGGGCTCGGGGGTGTCGAACCGATCAGCTGCGCCCGCCGCGGTGCCGTTACGCATATCGGCCGCGGCGAGCCGCAGCCGCCGGGTCACCCGGGCATTGCGGGATGCCGGTGCGAGTACCCACGCCGCTGCGGCGGCGTTCTCTGCCGCTCCGCGGAGCAAGGTGTACGGGGCGTGGATATGCAGCACCTGTGAGCCGAGGAGAACGTCACGAAGACAGTGAAGATGATCGACCGCGTGGCTGAGCGAGTGCCAGACGCCCCAGCTGACGCCGTACGGCGCTGACCGGCGGTCATCACCAGCCGCGACGGCAGGTCGGTCACCGTCAACGCTGATGCGCTCTGCCCAGTCGTCGACCACCTCCAAGGACAGGTGCAGCCAGACCGAGGTCGTTCGTGGCGGCGGCGAGACGACTGGCCACTGCGTACAGCGCCGCTTCGCGCTCCTGCCACCGCGTCAGGGCGATCCGCAAACTCTGTTAGTGCTGGTCATGGGGTCTTTTCGAGGCCGAGGACGGCCATGAGCAGGTCGAGGTCGTAGCGGATCCTGCGCATGGTTGGGCCGATGCTGGTGTGGCCGGCGAGCCGGATCAGGCTGATGGCGATGTGACGCAGCGTCGACATGATGCGGGGCAGCGGCCCGACGTGAACTTTCGAGGCGTCCTCGCGCAGAGTGACGTCCTTGACCCGGTGCAGGCCGTTCTCGATCCGCCAGTGATCACGGACGTACGTCCGCACCTGTCAGCGCCGAGGTGGCCGCCGCGACGAGCGCGGCGCGGGTCGGGCCGCTGAACCGGGCGAGCGTCGCGGTGGTGCTCGCGGAGATCCCCTCGTTGCCGGTGTTCCCGGCGGACCGCCACGGCGAGCAGTGGCTGCGGGGAGCCGCCCGGATCCTGCGCTGGCTCGGCGAGCATCCGGGATCCGGGGGCAGCAGCGGTGGGACGCGGGACCACCCGGCGCACGACCTGGACCCGCCACTCGAGCCGCCAGGAGACGTCCTCGCCGTTCGGGGCGAACGGCAGCTGGCAGCACGTGCACACCCGCTCGCCGTCAGGCAGGTCCCACACCCCGCCCTCGTCTTCCGGCAGGTCACGGTAGTCCCGCCGGCCCGCCCGCGCGCCCGGACCTCGCCGCCGGGCGCCGCCCGGGCCGCCACCGTCACTGCCGCTGGGGGCCGGCCCGCCGGGCGTGTCCTGGCCGGCCCCGCCCGCCGCCGGCGTGCCGGCCGGCTGCCCCGCGTCGCTGTCCCCGCCCCTGCATTCGGGAGGGAAGCTGCGCGACGCGTTGACTCGCATCGGGGTCGAGGCCGACCTCGCCGACGTCGACGCCGCGACACTGCCCGCGCTGGCGGCCGACCCGCCCGACGTGGTGTTCCCCGTGCTGCACGGCACCTCGGGTGAGGACGGCACGATCCGCGAGGTCCTGGATCTGTACGACCTGCCCTACGTCGGCGCCCTGCCCCCGGCGTGCCGGGTGGCGTTCGACAAGGCGACGGCGAAGGCGGCCGTCAAGGCGGCAGGGGTGGCGACACCGGAGGCGGTGACGCTGCCCCGCGAAGCTTTCCACGACCTGGGAGCCGCCGCGCTGATCGAGCGGATCGTCGCCCGGCTGGGACTGCCCGTCGTGGTCAAGCCCCGCGCGGGCGGGTCGGCGTTCGGCGTAACGCGTGTCGAGGAGGCGGGCGGGCTCGCTGAGGCGCTGATGAGCTGTTTCGGCTACCACGACTCGGCGCTGATCGAACAGGCCGTCGCCGGGGTTGAGATCGCCGTCGGTGTCCTCGACACCGGGGAGGGGCCGGTCGCGTTGCCGGCCGTGGAGATCGAGCCGAGGGCGGGGGTGTACGACTATGCGGCCCGGTACACCGCGGGCGCGACCTCGTTCTTCACCCCGGCCCGCCTCAGCGAGGAGATCCTGCGCGCCGCCGCCGAGGCCGCAGTGACGGCGCACCGGGTGCTGGGGCTGCGGGACCTGTCCCGCACCGACCTGATCGTCGACGGGGACGGTGTGGCGCAGTTCCTGGAGGTGAACGTAGCCCCGGGCATGACCGACACGAGCACCTGGCCGATGGGCCTGCATGCCGCCGGTCTCGACTTTGCCGTGGTCTGTCGCGACCTCGCGGCCCACGCATCCGGCCGTCGAGGCGCCGCTCGCGGCTGAGCGCGGGGGCCACTGTTCAGCGGCGGTACACCGAGATGTGCTTGCGGGCGGTGTTGGGGTCGTAGGAGGTGGCGTCCCAGTCGCCCCACCGGTGCGCGAGGGTGAGTCCCGCGGTTGCTGCCAGGGCGTCGATCTCCTCGGGCCACAGGTAGAGCATCCGGCCCGGGTACATCCGGACCGGCGCGCCGTCGGCCAGCACGATCTCGTGGTAGTCGAAGGTGCGTGCGGTGGGGGTGTTCGTGGCGGCGAACAGCACCACCCGCTCGGTGCTGCGCTGCTTGACCACCACCGTGGAGTCGGCGGGGAACACGCCGGGATGCGGCCCGTCCGGCAGCCGTCCGGGCCGGGGCACGAACGTCTCCAGCACCAGCGACCCGCCGTCGCTGAGGGCCTTCGCGGCCTGCGCCAGGAACCGGGACTGGACGTCGCGGTCGGCGAGGAGGAAGAACGTGTTGAACACGGCGTAGACCAGTGGGACCGGGTCGGCGACGGTGAAGGCCGCCGCGTCGGCTTCGACCGCGGTGACCGCAAGCCCCTCCGCCACGGCGGAGCGGTGCAGTTGGCGGGTCATCTCCCCGGAAGCGTCGATCCCGATGACCGGCACCCCCATGCGGGCCAGGGGGAGCGCGACCCGGCCGGTGCCCGAGCCGATCTCGATCGCCGGGCCGTCCCCGGCGAGGTCGGTGAGCATCTTGATCTGCACGGGAAAGATCGAAAACAGTACCGGTACAATTTGAGGGACGAGGAGTGCCGGTATGACCCGATACGAGGAGATCGCCGCCGAGCTACGCCGGCGCCTCGACGCCGACCTCACCCCCTACCCGGTGGGTAGCCGCCTGCCCGGCCACAGCCAGCTGACCGCGGAGTTCTCCGTGGGCCGCGGGGTTCTGACCGAAGCCCTCGGCCTGCTGGCACTGGAAGGCCGCATCCGCATCGCCGACCGCTCCGGCGCCCTCGTCCTCGACCCCGCCGCACCCCCGCAACCCGTCGACGTCGGCGGACAGGTTCGCCGCAACGAACTCGGCTACATCTTCAACGCCGCCGCTGGCCACTGGCGGCCCACTGTGCCACCCACCCGCCGCTGGCTTCCGGCTCCTCCACACATCGCCCGCCTCCTCAACGTCCCCATCGGCAGTGACGTGCTGGAACGCCACCGGATCGTCGGCCCCGACGGCCACCCCGTCCAGATCGCCGACTCCTACCTTCCCGCCGACGTGGCCCGCGGCACCGTCCTCGAAGCCGCCTCCACCGGCCCCGGAGGCATCTACGACCGGCTCGAACACGACTTTGGCCACGGCCCCATCACCTGGCACCCCCGCATCGGCGCCGCGGCGGCCACCCCCGACCAGGCCCGCGACCTCGGCGTCTCCCGCGGCACCCCGCTGCTCGTCCTCACCCGCATCTCGATCAGCGGCACCAGCGGACGCCCCGTCGAAGTCACGATCACCTACCTCGACGGACACCGCTTCGAGGTCACCGGCCAGTCGATCACCCGCGACGACACCGCCGTCTGGCCCACCACACCCGCCACCGCGGAAAACCGACCAGCTGCCCTTTGACCTGTGTCATGCCGGGCCGTCGCGGGCGAAAGCGTCAGCGGCGAGTGGCCAGCATCTGATCGTCGACACTCTTTCGTACCCGGGCGGGCAGAGCGGCTGCCACACTCAGCGGACCGCCCTGCCCGATGCCCCCCTGGCGAGGCGATCGTCGGCGTCATCGGTGCGATCTGCCGACGTGTTCAGGCACGTTGCCGGGAGCTGCCCGAACGCCAGCGACGCCGCCGCTGGCCGCCACACACGATGGCCGCGTGACACGGCGGTTCACCGAGGGCATGCAGATGATCTCTGTGGCGCATCGCGCAACAGACGCTCCGGCGACGCGGAGGTCTGCGATGCCGCTGCCGACCAATCCCCGAAACTACGCTCCGCAACCAAGGTCTGCCGGTACGTTCGAGGAATCGAACCAAAAGACAAAAGATCAGTGCCCTGACCTGGATATCCTCTACCTGATCAACAATCTAATCTCATAGAATCTATCTATTTACCCAGGTCAGGGCATAGTTACTCCACGTGGTGGACCATGTGTACCAGCATCCGAACCGATTGATCTTGGCTGCTGGCCCTGAGATCACCGTCCGGCCGGTCGCTACTCGGGCCTTGACCAGCGGCGATGTCCAGTGACCGCATCGGCCACTACATCATCTAGTGAATCGAACAGGTGTCCCGAATTTCGGGCGGGGTCGACTCGATCTCAGGCGGCTTGAACGAGGTCGACTGCTGCTCCGCCCAGCTGTCCACGGCCATCGTGACCGCCCGCCTGTACTTCCCGGGATCTGGTCAGGCGACATCGAGGCGACATCGAGTCAGGCACTCCGCGCCTGGCGGATGACGTCGCTGACGTTGGTGTGTTCGGCCTGGGCATGGGCGATGAGCGCGGCGCGTAGGTCGGGGTCGAGGCGGACGGGGACCATCTCGCCGGGGGCGGAGCCGAGGGGGCGGCGATCGCCGCGACGGTGGAGGTGGGCGACGTCACAGCCGGTCTGGGCTTCGGTGGTCAGGTTCTCGGCCAGCTCGTCGGCTACGGGTATGCTGCCTGCCGTCCGGCGGGCGGCCTCGTCGTTCGTCATCATGGTCCGTCAGGGCCTCCGCTGATCACCCCAGTCGTGTGCGGCCGGACCGCCGGCCAGTTCCACCCTCAGCTGGTCAAGCTGACGATCCAACAGTCGGCAGCATGCCCCGCTCGGCCTCCGGGGTGCCGACGCCGCCGGTCTACCAGCGCCGCCGCCACTGGTAGACCGACTGCGTGCCCACCCCGGTTGCCCCGTGACCTCCACCGGGCCGGCACCTTGGGCACATGAGCTGGTCGGGGGTCAGTCCGCCGACTCCCGTGCCTGCCCACCCTCCTCACCACCTGCCCGGCGGCTCTGCAAGCGAGGACTCCGCCGGGCTGCCAGGCTACGGCGGCACCGAATCTGATAATCAGATACCATCACGGTATGCGAACCATGACGGCGACCGAGGCATCCCGGAGGTTCTCGGACCTGCTCGACGCCATCGAGGCCGGCGAAACAATCACCATCACGCGAGGCAATCATCCGATCGCGGAGATCGGGCCGGCGCGGCAACGGACCGGGGCCGATCTTCGAGCCGCGCTTGCCGACACCACGCCGCCGGATGACTCCTTCGAGAGGAACGTCGTTGCGGCGCTCGGCTATGTGACGGCGAACGAGGGTGATCCGTGGGCCGCCGCCTGATACTCGACACCAACATCCTGATCGCCTACGAACGGGGAGCCGTCGACCGGGCCAGCCTGGACGACGACGAGCTTGCGATCGCGGCCGTGTCAGTCGCCGAGTACCGCGTCGGGATCGAGCTGGCCGACACCGTCGCCAGGGCCGCGGACCGCGCCAGATCACTGTCCGCCATTACGTCCGTGCTGGAGGTGCTCGACTACACCGAGAGGACGGCCGTTCACCATGCTCGCCTCATCGCGGCCGCGCGGCAGATCGGACGGCCTCGCGGCGCCCACGATCTGATCATCGCGGCGCACGCGGCCGAGACCGGTCGAACCATCATCAGCCGCGACGCCAAGGCACGCTTCGCCGATCTTCCGGACGTCCTGGCAGTCGAACCGTAGGCGCCGTTCGAATTTCGGAGCTGTGCGGCGAGCGCGCGAGCAGCGGCCAAGTTCCGTTCTCACCTGGAGTGACGTCGCTTCTGGCGGCTTTGTCCGGATTCCGTGCCGGCGCACGGTAAACCTGGTCCTTCTATACGGTCCCGCGCCCGATTTATCCGTACAGAAGAACCATGAAACACCGGTAGCTTGATCATCGATGGCGCGGGCGAGTACCGACTTTCACTCGGGCCACCCGACGGCCGACCATCGGCGGCCTTCATGGTCAACGCCCTAGCCTCGCTGGGCGCCCTGATCGGCACCCGCCGCACCGGGCCTCCCAGGCGCCTGGCGAAGCTGTGCCGGCGAAAGGCTCGGAGCGTTACTGCCCGGCCGCGGTACTCGTCACCAGGGGACGTCGCCGTTCTGGTCGAAAAGCGTCCCCGCCGGTCATTTCGATCGGCTCTCGACGACGCCGTTGAGTGCATCACGGACGACGGCGCGTCGAGCGGCGCGCGCGTCGTCGCCCTCGCCGGCAGCGAGACGAAGCTCGCCCACGCCCGCGCTCTCGGGGCCCACCCCGCCGCGAACTACTGCGACCCCGGGTAGGAGCGAGAACTCGCCGCGGCAGGCCGCGGCACCATAGGTCGGGCTGATGCTGCTGTCCCAGTACGTGGAGGTGCACCACGCCCTTCGACCGCCATCCCAGATGTAGAGGGCTCGGATGGGTTGCTTGCCGGCGGCGAAGTAGAGCTCGGGGTCGGTGATGACGTGATACAGCCGCCCGCCGACGATCCCGAACGGGACTGCCCAGATGGCCACGTCGAGTACGTCTCCGGAGCGCCCGCCGCGCGCGGTCCAGCGTCGCTGTGTGATCAGGACGGCGACGATGATCCCGGCCAGGATGCACAGGGCGTACGCGCGGATCGGCACCAGCCCCACGTGCCATACCCCCTGAGATGGGGCAGGTAGGTCAGCACGAGGCTCCTCCGACGGCGTGCAGTGGACTGGTGGACAGCATCGCAGGCCGCTGATCGTCGCGTTGAGGCAGGTCACCCGGTCGGTGTCGGACGTCGTCGCCCGCCGGTGTTCATGCTCCGGTCTCCTTGTCATCGGTGCCTCGGAGGCCAACCGGGTCGGCGACAAGGTCTGGGTCTCGGGTCAGGTCGGCATCGACCTGACCACCGGCGACGTCCCGGCGGACATGACGGGGCAGGCTCGGCTGGCCTTCGCCGGCGTGCAGTCCGTACTCGAGGCAGCAGGGGCGACCCTGGGCGACATCGTCGAGCTGATGACCTTCACACCGACTTGCGGGGTGACATCATCGACTTCGTCGCGGCCCGCATGGCGAACCGATCGCTCGAAGGTGTCCTCGCCGATGAGTTCGCGGCATGACCCGCACGCCGGAGCTTTCCGACTTCCCCCGGAGCGCTACGGCGCCGTCTCCGTGCTCATCGGTCCCCGCAGCGGTGCATACCCTCACGCGAACACCCTGCTGGTGCCCGGTAGGGACTCGACCTTGGTGATCGACCCGTCACTGACCGTGGCGAGCCGGGCGCCGTCGGCCGACGTGGTCCTCGTGAGCCATGGCCACGAGGATCACATCGCGGGGCTGTCCGACTACGACGGACCGATTCACGCCCATCACGGCGACCTCAGGGCAGTCCGGTCTCCCGCTGCTCTCGTCGAGTGCTTCGGCTTCACGTCTGAGGACGCGGTCGCGACGGAGTGCATCCTCCGCGCGGACTTCCGGATCGAGGATCGGCCGGAAGCAACGGCCCTGGCGGACGGAGAGGTGTTCGATCTAGGCGGCCGCACTGTGACCGTCGTGCATCTTCCGGGTCACACGCCGGGCACTGCGGCTTCCTCGTCGAGCCTGACGGGCTGCTGTTCGTTGGAGACATCGACCTCACGTCCTTCGGGCCGTTCTACGGCGACATCGGCAGCAGCCTTGCCGAGTTCGAGAGCTCAATACGCCGTTGTGCGGACATCGAGGCCCGGTGGTACGCGACGTCCCACCAGAAGGGCGTGATCGACGGTCAGCCAGAATTCCGGCGCCGGGTCGCCGCCTTCGCCGATGTCATCGAGCAGCGCGAGGAGCGCCTGTTGGCCTTCCTGAGCCTCGCGCCATGGCGAAGATCGTCGATCACCGCTTCGTCTACCGACCTCACGTGCAGGGCGCTCATGTCCCGCTGGTCGAGCAGCGCACAGCTGCCCAACACCTGCGCCGGCTGCAGGACGACGGCCGCGTCGTCCTTTTCGCGGACGGCCGCTATCACTCTCCAGGAGCCTGATGATGACCGACACCACACTTCTCTCCGACCACGGTTGGGTCGAAGCGCCCGATGATCTGGCGCCCCACTGGCCGGGGCGATCAGCTGCAACGTGGCCGTCGTCGGGGGCGGATATGCGGGGATGTCCACCGCGCTCCGGCTTGCCGAGCGAGGGGCGGACGTCGTGCTGCTCGAGGCGGCATACTGCGGCGCCGGGGCCAGCTCCCGCAATGCCGGCCAGCTCGGCAGCGTCCCCGGCGGTGACCCGCAGATACTCAGGCTGATGCATCCCCGTCGCTTCGAGGGCATGGTCCGGCTCGCGGAGCGGGCGGTCGACTTCACGGAGAAGCAGCTCGGCAGCAAGGGCATCGACTGCCACTACGAGCCGACGGGCAACGTGGCCGCCGCGGTCACGCCGGGCCAGCTCAAGATCGCAAAGCAGAAAGCAGCGATCTTCGCCGGCGCCGGTGCTGATGTCCGGTACGTCGAGGGTGCTGACCTGGGCCTCCCGGGCGCCTTCCCCGGCGGCATGCTGGAGCCTGCTGGTGGCGTGCTCGACCCCGGCCGGTTCGCGCTCGGGCTGCGCAGCGCGCTTCTCGGGACGACGGCGCGAGTGTTCGAGGGTTCGCCGGTCAGCAGCGTGGAACCGACCAGCGTGGGTGTCGTGGTTGCCACCTCCCTAGGGCACGTCCTGGCCGACCGCGTGGTCTTGGCCGCGAACGCCTGGGCCAAAGGCTTCACGATCGCCCCGAAGCGCGCCGCGGCACCGGTCTTCGTCACGATGGTCGAGACTGCGCCCGTCGACGGGGAGCGGCTCGCAGCCACGGGGTGGAGCAGCCGGTCGGGCATCGCGACGCAGCACCAGATCATGGAGAGCTACCGGCTCACGCGGCGCAACACCATTGTCACCGGAGTGCGGCAGCTGCAGGCCGCGCGGGGGCGCGTCGCACCCCGGACCCCCGACCAGGGGATCGTCGGCGAGATCGGCAGTGCGTTCCGCAGCCGGTTTCCCTCCCTGCGCGACGTGCCGATCGACCGGGCCTGGGGCGGCTGGATCGCGATGACGCCCTCGTGGCTGCCGGTCGTGGGTGAGGTGCACCCGCGGGTCTCTTACCTCGTGGCGTGCAACGGCCATGGGCTTGCCCAAGCGCCGTACCTCGGCACGCTCCTCGCCGATCGCCTCCTGGGTGAGCGGTCGCACGAGGACCTGGCTGCGGTGTGGCGCGAGCGACCGCGGTTCACGCCGGCGTTGATGTTCAATGGTCCGGTGATGGCGATGTGCCGGCTCGACCGCTGGCTCGACCGGCGGGCGCTGGGCGCCTCCTCACGGCGCTTCAGTAGTCGCGAGCCGGGCCGTGCGTCCCGCGGAGGCGCAGCTCGACGGGCTCCACCACCCTGGTCGGCACGACCTCGGGGTCGCGCGCGCGGTCGGCAAGGTGCCGGACGGCCCTCCGGCCCAGCCGGTCGAGGTCGACCGCGACCGTGCTGAGGTCGATGGCGCTCAGGGACGCCATCGGGATGTCGTCGAAGCCCACGACCGACACGTCGCCGGGGACCGCGAGGCCGCGACGGGCGAGCGTCTCGAGGGCTCCGATCGCGAGCACGTCGTTGGCGCAGAAGATCGCCTTGACCGGACGACGGTCCAGCAGCCGTGCCGTCGCGGCGGCTCCGTCGGCCATGGAGAACGGAACTCGTTCGACGGCCTCCGGATGCAACGCGATCCCGCGACGAGCCAGGGCATCGCGGAATCCGTCCAGCCGTTCGGTGCCAGTGCTCGTCTCGGCCGGCCCGGCGACCATCGCCACGGCCCGGTGGCCGAGGTCGACCAGCAGGTCTGCGACCAGGCTGGCCCCGGTGGCGTTGTCCGGTACGGCGGTCGACCGGGCCCGACGGTCGACGACGAACTCGCGATTGACCATCACGTAAGGGATGCCGCGGCGCTCGATCTCGCCGGGTAGCGACGACCCGAGCAGCGTCGTCGTCAGCAGCACTGCGTCGAACGAGCCGTCGAATATCGGCTCGGTCGTGGGCTCCTCCAAACCGTCGTCGTGGATGAGGACCGGCAGGTAGCCCTGTGCCTCGAGCTCGCGGACCATCGGGTCGAGCAGCGCCGGGTAGAAGGGGTTGGAGAGCTCGCCGACCACGATGCCGATGCGGCGCGAGCGTCGGGTCGACAGCGAGCGACCGCTCTGCTGTGGGACGTAGCCCAGCTCGCGCGCGGCCTCCTTGACCCGGCGCCGCGTCGCCTCCGACATGCCGGGCTGATCGCGCAGCGCCCGCGAGACCGTCGGTTGGGACACCCCGGCCCGACGGGCGACATCGATGCTCGTCACGGGCATGGAGTCAGCCTATACGTATGCCCCAGAGTACTGGTGCGTCGTGCAGTTGACAGTTATACGTATGCGTTTCACCGTGCTCGACATGACAACGCCCACCGCCTCTGCGCACACGACCGTGCTCAAGGCAGCAAGTCCGGCCACCACGGCCGGGACTGCCGACGTTGCTTCCATCGTCCGCAGCGTCATCGACGACATCCGTACCCGAGGCGATGCCGCCGTTCGGGAGTACTCCGCGAAGTTCGATGCGTGGGATCCGCCAGCCTTCACCCTCGGTCCGGCCCAGATCGCCGCGATCATCGACGGTCTGCCCACGACCGTGGTCGACGACATCCGCACCGTCCAGCGCAACATCCGCGACTTCGCCCAGCGGCAGCGCGACTCGTTGCTCGACTTCGAGGCAGAGGTCCGGCCGGGGGTCTTCCTTGGCCAAAGGAGCCTGCCGGTCGACCGCGCCGGCGCGTACGTTCCCGGTGGACGCTACCCGCTGGTCGCGTCGGCCCACATGACGGTGGTGACCGCGAAGGTGGCCGGCGTCGAGCACGTCGTCGCCTGCACCCCGCCGATCAAGGGAGAAGTGCCCGCCGCGACCGTCGCTGCGATGCACCTGGCTGGCGCCGACCAGATCAACCTGCTGGGCGGCGTGCAGGCGGTGGCCGCGATGGCGATCGGCACCGAGTCGATCGCGAAGGTCGATATGCTGTCCGGGCCGGGCAACGCCTTCGTGGCCGAGGCCAAGCGCCAGCTCTTCGGAGAGGTCGGCATCGACCTGTTCGCGGGCCCGACGGAGATCATGGTCGTCGCCGATGAGCACGCCGATCCCTTCGTCGTCGCGGTCGACCTGCTCAGCCAGGCAGAGCACGGCCCCGACTCGCCGGCGGTCCTGGTCACCACCTCGGAAGATCTCGCGCGGGAGGTGATCCGGTTGGTGGACCTCATCCTTCCCGGCATGCCCACCAAAGACTTCGCAGAGCCGGCCTGGCATAACCACGGCGAAGTCGTGGTGGTCCACGGGAGCATCGAGGACGCCTACCGGGTTGCCGACAGCTACGCCTCCGAGCACGTCCAGATCCTCACAGCCGCGCCCCGCGGCGCCCTTGACGTCATGCGCAACTACGGCGCGCTCTTCCTCGGCGAAGGCACCTGTGTGTCGTACGGCGACAAGGTGATCGGCACCAACCACACGCTCCCGACCCGGGGTGCCGCGCGCTACACCGGCGGCCTGTGGGTCGGCAAGTACCTCAAGACCGTGACCTACCAGGAGGTCACCGACGCGGCCGCGAGTGCCGAGCTCGGCGACCTGTGCGGCCGCACGGCTCGGGTGGAGTCCTTCGAGGGGCATGCCCGCTCCGGTGACGTCCGTGCCGCGAAGGTGCGCGGCAAGGTTGTCGCCTGGGACCCGCGATGAGTACTTCCGAGCCGATCCCGGCCGACTTCGGCGGCTGGTACGACCTGCGCGTGCGGCTGGCCGATGACGACCATTACGGCCACGTCAACAACGCCCGCTACTACGAGTACTTCGACACGGCGGTCAACGGCTGGCTGATCGAGGCAATGGGTGTCAGTGTGCGAGACCTGCCCGCGCTCGGCGTCGTGGTCGCCAGCTCGTGCCACTTCCTGCGCGAACTCCACTTCCCGAACCGGCTCAAGGTCGGCATCCGGGTCGGGCGGGTCGGCAGCTCGAGCGTCACCTACACGCCGGCGATTTTCCGGGTCGAGCCTGAAGGAGCGCTCACGCTGTGCGCGACGGGGGAGTTCGTGCACGTCTATGTGGACCCCGACTCGCGTCGACCAGTCCCGATTCCGGCACAGGTCCTCACGGTCGTCGGCGGCGTCGCACGAAGGCCGTTGGCGCGGACACCTCCCGCGGTCTGACGGTGCGATGGCGGTGGCGGACTTCTCGTGGGAAGCAAGCGTCACCAGCAGGATCTGGTCCGGGCCGCCGTGGAATGCTTACCAGGCGTTCCAGGAGAAATTGCGATTCGCCCAAAGCTGCCGTCCGTCATATTCGACGAATATCTCGGCGATGCGCACGCCACTCTGGACTCGGTGAGAAATCTATGGTTCCACACGGATGACTCCGGAATATGCGATCTTACAAGGGCTATACGGTACGAAAGGGTGCCACGGTCATCGAGCGGGTCGACGTGTCGCGCGACGCGGGACACGTCGTGGTGACCGTGAAGGTCCGCCCGGTCAAGCATCGCCGCTCCCGCTGTCCGCACTGCGAGCGGCGCTGTCCCGGCTACGACAACGGCTGCGGTCTGCGCGCTGGCGTGGCCTGGACCTGGGTCCGGTCTGGGTGTACTTCCAAGCCCAGGCGCCGCGGGTGCGCTGCCCGGAGCACGGGGTGGTGGTCGCCGAGACGCCGTGGGCCCGGCCGGGTGCCCGGTTCACCCGTGCGTTCGACGAGCAGGCGGCCTGGCTGGTGGCGCGCATGTAGGTCACCACGGTGGCCACCCACCTGCGCAGCACCTGGCGGTCGGTGATCGGAGCGGTCGCCCGCGTCACCACGGAGTTTGGCCGGCACGACCGACCGGCTGACCGGGCTGCGCCGAGTCGGCATCGACGAGATCTCCTACCGCAAGGGCCAGCGGTATATCCTGCGCGTGGTCGACCACGACACCGGCCGGCAGGTGTGGGCCGGTGAGGGGGGCGCCAACCAGGGCACGCTGCTGGCCTTCTTCAAGGCGCTGGGGTGGAAGCGGGCCCGCCAGCTCACCCATGTCACCTCCGACGGCGCTGAGTGGATCCACACGATCGTCAAGGCGAAGGCCAAGCGGGCCAAGCTGTGCATGGATCCGTTCCACGTCGTGCAGTGGGCCACCAAGGCCATCGACGCGATCCGCCGACGGGTGCAGGGTGACCTGACTCGCGCTGGCCGGCCCGAGCAGGCCAAGTCGCTCAAGGGCAGCCGCTGGGCGCTGCTGAAGGACATCCACGAACTCGACGCCGGCCAGAAGGCCACCCTGGCCGGCATCCAGCGCGACAACAGGATCCTTTATCGGGCGTACCTGCTCAAGGAACAGCTGCGCTACGTCTTCGCTGCCGCCACGCCCAGCCGGGCCAAGAGCCTGCTCGCCGGATGGCTCGCCTGGGTCAAGCGCAGCAAGATCCCCGAGTTCGTCGCCGTCACCACCACCGTCGAGAAGATGCGCGACCTGATGCAGGAGGTCCGGTTGTCGTTACCTCCGCGAACTGCACTTTCCCGGGCCGGTCGACCTTGGGTTGCGTGTGAGCAGAGTCGGAAACTCCAGCGTCCATTATCAGGTCGAATTTTTTGCCGAGCATGAAACACCCGTCGCTTCTGCTTGGTTCGTCCATGTGTACGTCGACGCAGCGACCCGCCAGACGGCCAGCGTACCCGAGGATGTACGGCGCGCTCTCACACGCCTCAAAGCACCAAACGCGCCAGCTCGCTGACAACATTCCCCGCCCGATAGGAAGATCGGTCTCGTCGCGGCATTTTCACTATAGTCTGAGCGACCTACTAGGGTTCGCTGTTTCGCTGTGCGACTGACGTCTCAGCACGGGGTACCACGCTTCGAGCGAACTCCTTAACTGCCCCCTTCGCCTGAGCCGCACAAGATCTCACCACGCGTCAACGTATCTCCGTGCTCCCTGGCGAAGCTGAAATCCTTTGATCGCGGAAGCGATCCATCGTCTAGTATCGGCGGGATCAATCACATCATCAAACTCCACCGCCGTCGCAACGCTGAGGGCTCGACCAGACTCATAGTGCTCAGCGACGAGTTCGTCATAACGCCGACTTCTTTCTTGGGGATCAGCAATGCCCTCAAGTTCACGCGAGAACCCGAGTTGGACTGCGCCCTCAAGGCCCATCGCGCCAATCTCACCCGTCGGCCAGGCAACAGTCGCGACAGGACCGTGAAAGCCATGGCCCCCTGCCATGGCGTTCGCGCCTAGCCCGTACGCCTTTCGCACGATGACAGTAACCATCGGGACTCGGAGGTGCGCTCCGATGACAAAGAGTCGACTCAGATGCCGCACTGACGCTGTCGACTCCGCGGATGGACCGACGATGAATCCCGGGGTATCGCATAGGGATATGACAGGTGTCTCGTGTGCATCACACAGCTGCAGGAATCGAGCGAACTTGTCGGCCGCAGGACTGTCAATCGTGCCTCCTTGCTGCGCCGGATCATTCGCGATCAGCCCGTATGACCGGCCTTCGATCCGAACCAGCGCAGTCACGGCTGCCGGAGCAAACCCGCGACGCAACTCGAGCACGGAGCCGGTGTCCGCGAGCAAGTCGATCAGACGTCGGATGTCGTAGGCGCGTCGCCTGTTCTCGCCAACCGCGGTACGTAGCTCACGTTGATCTTGGACCGTCCATTCCTGCATGTTACCCTGGAAATACGACAGATAGCGCTTGGCCGTCTCAATGGCCTCCGCGTCGTCTTCGACGATGATGTCGACGACACCGTTTGGACCCTGAACAGACATGGGCCCCACGTCTTCGGGCTCGTAGTGACCAAGACCAGCGGCCTCGATCATGGCCGGTCCTGCCATGCCCAGGCTCGAATCTCGGGTAGCGATGATAACGTCGCATGTGCCCACCATGGCTGCGTTGCCGGCGAAACACCGCCCGGTCACAACCCCTACAGTCGGCACCGAGCCGCTCAGATCGGCCATCAAGCCGAACGTATGCGTGTCCATGCCGACGATACCAAGTGGAAAGGTATCGACATCACCGGGTCTACCGCCTCCGCCCTCGGCCAAAAGAACGACCGGAATGCCCAACCTATACGCCAAGGCGAGAATCCTGTCGGCCTTTTTGTGACCGAAATGACCCTGCGTACCCGCCAAAACAGTATAATCGTAGGCCAAGACCGCTATCTTTCCTGCCGCCGGACCATGAGTTGCAGCATTGGCTGTCGCCAGTCCTGTGATTAACCCGTCAGCAGGAGTCGAACCAATTAGGTCTTCGACAGAGCGTCTGCTTCTCTGCGCGGCTAAGGCAAGCGCGCCATATTCCACCAGGCTTTCTTCGTCACACAAATCATTGAGATTTTCACGGGCAGTGCGATGGCCCGAACTGTGCCTACGTGCAACCGCTTCTGGGCGAGCGGCATCTTTCGTGGCCTCATGCCGACCAAGAACCTCAGCAAGGTCAGGCCGAACATGGTCGGGATCTGGTTCTGGTTCAACGCAATGCGCCTGCCCGCCTTGCCCAGACAACACGTCTGCCAGCTCCAAACGGACAAGTTCTGATTCCTCCGGGACTTGCTGGCCTACTTTGACCATCACATCACGAACAATCCCGCTGATCGGTGCGGTCACGAAGTGCTCCATCTTCATTGCCTCAAGCAGCACAAGCGGTGCACCTTTCTCCACCTCATCGCCAACTCGGACGTCGATCGAAAGGACCAGACCTGGGGACTCGTTACGTACCGTCCGTGAGAATTCCTCACTTACCTCCGATGAAAGAGAGGCCTCTTTCGCCATCCACAGACTTGAATGATTATCAAGGAACTCGTTCGTAGCTATACCGGCTGTAACCACTGGATCCCTAAGAATCGCGCTTAGGGTATTGAGGTTTGTTTCGATGCCCAATATATGCGTTTGATCAGCGACGTGAGCCGCATATTCGCATACCCGTGAAAACGGACCTTCCCGCGTCACCACGATCTTGGCAAGCAGAGGGTCGTACGTGCCGTCTACATATATTCCTGGCTTAGCATGTGTGTCGACCCGAATACCCGCCTCCGAGGGGAAGGAAACTTCATCCAAACGGCCGGTGGAAGCCGCGACCTGACCACTTGCTTTCCGCTGTTCGGCGTTGACTCTGAGCTGAATCGAAAAGCGCGACGGATCCCCACCGAGAGACGGCGAAATCGGCAGGTAATCCATGGGTTCACCCGCCGCGACTCGGAGCTGAAACTGCACGAGGTCAACTCCCATTACCTCCTCTGTTATGGTGTGCTCGACCTGCAGGCGCGGATTCACCTCAAGGAACACATACCGCGACGGATCGTCTGCATCGACCAAGAACTCGACCGTCGCCAGCCCCTCATACTGGGCGGACTGGAGCATCGCCACCGCAGCGTCGCACAGCACCTTTCGAGTCGCTCCGGGGAGAAGAGGGCTGGGTGTGTACTCAATCAACTTCTGGTGCCGACGCTGCAGGCTGCAGTCGCGCTCCCAAAAGTGCCGCACTTGCCCGGTCCCATCCCCCAAAGCCTGTACCTCAATGTGCCGCGCCGCAGGCATCAACGCCTCAGCGAACAATGAGCCGTTGCCGAATCCTCGCAGCGCCTCGGAACGACAGCGTTCGTATGCCGATTCAACGGCGTCAGCGTCTCGGACCTCACGCATGCCACGTCCACCACCCCCAGCCACGGCTTTGATCATGACGCCGCGAGGCTGTCTCAGCAGAAGATCTTGCACCTCGGAGACGGAGGCGCCCAGGCCGGTAGCCGGAAGGACCGGTATCCCGTTCAGTACCGCCTGTTCGCGTGCAGCTACCTTGTTACCAAACAACTCCAGACAAGCCGGCGACGGCCCTACGAACTTCAGCCCGGCCTCCCCGCATCTTTTGGCGAACTCGGCACTCTCACTCAAGAAGCCATAGCCCGGATGGACAGCCTCGCACTCGGTACGAACCGCAGCGGCAATGATGGATTCGATGTCGAGGTATCCTTCGATGCCCGGCGAAGGGAGATGGGCGGTCTCCTGCGCGCTGGCAGTATGCGCGTCGTCCCCGGCTACGTATGCCACTACGCACGGCCAGCCGAGCCCAGCAAGCGCGCGTTGAATCCGGACCGAAATTTCACCGCGGTTTGCGACCAGCGTCTTCACTTCTACTCACAATCTCCTATTAAGAACCTGGTGTCAGGTTATCAGGCAGTGACGAGGTCGTGCAGCTGTTCGACCAGGCCATCTCGGCGCGGGAGAGCAAGGCCGCCCACCGGATGCGGGACTACCTGGCCGAGCGGGCGAAGTCCGGCGAAGGCCGCCATCTGGCCGCGTTGGACGGCTCCTACGGGTACCTGCGCCAGTTCACCCCGCAGGTGCTGGACGGGGTCGAGTTCGTAGGGGGCACCGCCGCGACCGAGTTGCTGGAGGCGGTGCGCATTCTGCGGCACCTCAACGCCACCGGCGCGCGCAAGGTCCCCGACGAGGCGCCGACCGGGTTCGTGCCCGCGCGCTGGCGCGGCTACCTCGACACGGCGGCCAAGTCCGGCAACACCAGCGCCTACCGGCACTACTGGGAGCTGTGCACGCTGCTGGCGTTGCGGGACGGGCTGCGCACCGGCGATGTGTTCGTGCACGGCTCGCGCCGCTACTCCGACCCGGCCGCCTACCTGCTCACCCCGAGCAAGTGGGCCGATCATCGGGTCGAGTTCTGCCGTCTGGTCAGTAAACTCTGCCGAGAGCGATCTTGGGATGCGCGCGCTAATTGCTCCGTCACGCTCTGGTTTCCACACGGTGGTGATGTCCACCGGTCGGCTGACGTGGAAAGCATGGGAGACGCGCTACGCGTCCGAGCTGCTGCACGGCTTCGGCGTGGCCGTCTTCGCGCTCTCGAATGTGACACTGCCCCTGTCGGTCATTTCCGCGCACCTGACTCCGTACTCGGCTGCTGCGGCGGCGCAGGAGGCGCAGGAGGCGCAGCTGCTGATCGCCCGGGTGTACCGCCGGGGCGGGTTGGGGATCATGCGGGCGACGTCAACCACTTCCCGGTGGGCGACCCGCCGCCCGACTGGTCCCGGATTCCGCCCTACAACCTGCCGTCGCGGACGCTGCCTCCCCTCGAACCGGGTGGTCCACCCCGCCCGAACACGATCGTGGGAGAAACGCTGCGCCAGGGCGGTCTGATCGATGTGGCGGCTCATCTCGCAGACAGGCGCGGTGATGCCGTACTGCGGGGTCCGACGGGTAAGGGGCTGGTGCGGGTGGATCAGATCCATGTGGCGCCGCCGCTGTTGCCCGCGGTGCTCGACGTCCGCCCGGTCGATTCCGGCGACGCCAGTGATCACAGTGGGCTGGTGGCAACGTTCGACCTCGACACCATCGACGCGGAAGAATTGACCTGGATATGACCCCCCGGACCGGCCGGGCCTCGCCGGGTTCACGGATCGCCGCCATTCGGGTGCCATGGGAGAACAGCGCGTGCCTGACCGGGAGGATGCCTGGACACGGGTCGAGAGGCGGGCCGCCGCCGGCCGAGGCTGGCCAGGCGGACCGGCCCTCGCGGACCCGGCCAGCTGGGACGCGGTCGCGGTCCGCGGCATTCTGGCGATCGTCGGATACTGCCTCAGCAGCGACCCTCGCGTATTCCGGGGATTTCCAGCAAGTCGACGAGGATGAATGCGGAGATGTGGTAATCGCCGGGACCGGTGGCTTTGACGTGGAGGTGGCCACCGCCCCCAGGTCGCGGACATGCCGCTGGTAGATTTTCCTGGCTCGGGTGTTACAAGTGCGCTCGTCGAGGGTCGTCCACGTGATCGGAGGCGTTGGGGTGCTCGTCAGTCTGGAGGGTCTTCCCGGTTCAGGGAAGTCGACGCAGGGCCGTTTGCTGGAGAATCGCCTTCGCGATGAGGGTCTCGCGGTCGCCAATCTTCCGGATCTCGCCACACTGGACACAGATGTCGGTACAACCTTGGTGGAGATCTTCTCGTCCTCGGACGATCCGTTCCTGCGGCATGGGGACGTGGTCACCGAGTGCCTGTTGGCGGCGGCGGTGCGTGCGGACATCGTGGCGACGCGGATCGAGCCGGTGCTGCGGAGCCACGATGTGGTGATCGAGGACCGGGTGTGCACACCATGTTCTCGTACGGGCTTGCGTCCCTGATCCGCCAGCATGCGGTGGAGGTGGACGACGCTGTGGCGTGGCTTGACGGGTTGGGACGCCTTGCCGGGCGTCAGGCGGATGTCGTGCTGTGGCTGTCGGCGCCGGTGAGCGAGACGATCGCGCGGGCGGAGGCCCGTGACGGGAGGCAGTGGACGGGCGAGCAGCGCGCGTACCTGACATTCGTAGACCGTGCCTATCAGGAGCTGGCCGCACGCGACGCCGGCATGGTCAGGGTGTCGACGGCCGGGCGGGTGCCGGAGGCCGTGCACGCGGCCGTCTGGGAGGCGGTCGCCGCACAGTTGACGCGGTCTGCGAACGGGACTTCCACACGGGGGTGAGCCCGTGCGCGCAGCGGGTGGCGTCCGCCCGTAGGCTCCGTGTGCTGTGAAGCCGTCACTGTCTGAGGCACCGACGATGGCACCGTCCCCGACGCCTGCGCCGCTGGCGGACGGACCGCGCAGATGTCTCGCGGTCGATGGCCCGCAACGTGTCGAGGGCCTGCACCGCCTTGGGCTTCGCACGTCGTGCTCGACGCCGGCCAGCTGGCGCACCGCGGCTACACCGTCGGTGTCGTCGGCCAGGCGCTGCTCGCCGCGACGGCAGGGCAGGGCCACCGGCCCATCGCCGCATACCTCGCCCTCCCCGAGGGCACCGTGCGCGGCTGGCTGCGCAGCGCCCGAGGCGCGGCCCGGCGCCTGCGCGAGATCGGCGTCCAGACGACCGTCCTGCTCGACCCGGGCGTGCTGCCGGTCGGCGAGCACACCGATCCGCTCACGCCCGCTCTGGACGCGCTCGGCGCCGCCGCGCTGGCGTTCGGCCGCCGCTTCGCCCGCGAGGACACCGACCCGTGGGCGCGGATCAACGTCCTGACCCAAGGCCGCCTGCTCGCACCGTCCCCGACCGGCTGACCCGCCAGCGCCGTTCCCGGCCTCCGCCTGCCCGAAAACAGACCCGGCCACCGACGCCGCGCCGATCATCGCGTCGCGCGGAATCTCCGTGCCCACGATCGCGACACCCTGCCGACGTAGCCGACAGCGTGCCGATGCACGTGCCCGATTCGCGGACAACTCGTCAGCATCGTGAGCGCCGCCTTCATCGGCATCTTGAGCGCCGCGCGGCACCGAGACGCGGATCGAGGAACTCGCTGCGGGGCAGGCCGCGTCGGTGGCGGCGAACGAGCGGTTGGCGTCGGTCAACGAGTGGCTGCGTCGGGTTGTGGAGGACTCGGCCGCGCGGCATGAGGTGGAGCTTGGCGCGGTGCGCGCCGAGCGGGACCGGGCCTTGCGGCGGGTCGAGGAACTCGAGCTCGAACTCGCCGAGCTGCGTCGGCGGTTGTCGATGGACAGTACGAACTCCTCTGTACCGCCGTCGAAGGAGCCGATCGGCGCGCGGGAGAAGCGGAAGGCCGAGCGGCGGGCGTCCTCGGAGCGGGTCCGGTCGAAGGAGAACAAGCCGGGCGGGCAGCCGGGCCATCCGGGGTCGGGGCTGGCCCGGGAGGCGGAGCCGGACCGGTCGTTATCGGCGGACCCGCCGTCGGAATGCTCGTCGTGCCAGGCGGATCTGTCCGACGCCGGGGTGCTCGCGGACGGGGAGCGCAGGTCTGGGACCTGCTCGAACCGGTGCTGGAGAAGGTCGAGTGGGCGCTGCCGCGGCGGCGCTGCGCGTGCTGCCGGAAGGTCACCACGGCGGCTGTTCCGGGGGTGCGGCACGCGGCGGCGGGCGGCGTGTCCTACGGGCCCCGGCTGCACGGCGCGGCGGTGCTGCTCGCCTCCGAGGCGAACGTGTCGGTCGAACGGGCCGCCATGGTAATCGACGCGCTGCTCGGGGTGCCGGTCTCGGCCGGGTTCGTCGCCCGCGCGAACGAACGCCTCGCCCACGATCTTCAGGCCGCCGGGGCCGCACAGCAACCACGCCGCCCGCGCGAGCCTCCGCGGGCCGAAGACCAGCCGACCCGCCAGCCCAACCGGCGCCGTCCCCTCGGTCCTCACCGCGCAGCACGGGCAGATCCGCGTCACGATCCGGTACTACGACGACATACGGGTGCGGCGGAGACGGCGGCGGTTCGACGATCTGGTGGCGCCGCGTCGTGACCCGCGGCGCCCCGGCCAGCGGGAACCCGCAGTCCCCGCATAACGACGGGTCGATCGTGTGGATCTCATCCGGGTCATCGACCATCGCGCGGGTCGTCCCCGCCGCGCCGGACTGCTTGCTTGCCCTTCGGCCGGCCCGTCGAGGTTCGCGACGACCGGGGCCTGGCTGTCTTCTTCGCGAACGGGCTGTCCGACGACGACAGCCGCGACGAGTTCGAGCTGTCCTGGCCAAGCCGACGGTCCAGCTGGGCGACCCTGTCGGACAACTGCTCGGCCTGCCCGACCAGCCGCTCGATCAGCCGTGCCGGCTCGGCAATCGTGGCGTCCCGGTCCGCGAGCAGACGCACGACTTCCTCGTACGTTGGACGGCCCGTTGACTCCACACCCGGGACGCTATCCGATCATCACCCACCTGCCCGCGAGCGCCACACGATCACCTAACAAGATCCACAAGACGGCCGCGCAACCGACGTGAACAGCTACGACGAGGCGCTGAACAAGCAGCTACTCTCACGTCAACAAGCCCCGGTGTTGCGACCACCGGTTGAATCCGAGCGTGTCGCGTCCGTCAAGTTCACCTGGAAGTGCGCGCCCGCTTCCCGTTGTGACGTTCACAACACCCCAGCCGCGGCCGTGGACCCGAGGGCACGGCCCGCGCGCTGGCGCGTACCCGCCGGTAAACAGCCGCACCGTCGGGCGAGGCCGGGCGACGCGGCCGCGCCACGCCATCCACCGGCGCAACGCAATTCAGCCCGTCGGGGACGCATCACACGCGGCGCGCAGACACAAGTAATTGACCACGAACCGCCGCCTCGGTACCAACTAATCCACCGTGTCACCCACCTTCGGAGGGACGGGTGAGGCTCCCGCTCGGACCCCTCCTTCGGCAGTGCCGCCGTTCGGCGGTGACGCGACGCATCGAAACACGCTGGTCATGTCCTTGTCGGCAGTGCCGCCGAAGCGGCCGGATAACCCGGTCGCTGGCATAACCGGATTCTCGCTGGCGGAGGTTCTCCAGGGCCGGAACCCCCTGGAACGCGGGCCGCGCACGCGCCAGTCCGGACGACGCCTGACCGGACAGACCATCGCCTGACCAGACACACCGCCTGACCAGACACACCGCCTGACCAGGCGGCCACCTCCCGAGCAGCGTTTCTTTCCCGTTCGCGGACACCCGGCGCCGCGGACCAGCCTCACATTCCCGCTTCAGGTATCCCACCCAGACCGCCGCGCAGGCGTCCCGAAACCACACCGGAGGTTTCCCTCATGCATCCGACGACAACCCTGCCGGCGCCACGCGCCGGCAGGTCACCACGGCGGCGCGCCGTGCCCCCATCGGTCGGCACCGGCGCCGGCCTCAAGAGCGTCCGGGCCGTGTTCGTCGCCGACGACGACGGGGTGCGGCCTTTCAGGGGTTTCGCGACACTCGGGGGTGCCGGCACATGCGGGGTGACCAGGCAGGTCCGCCGCAGCTCCGGCCGTCTCGGTGGCGGAGGCACGCGATGAGGATCGGTGTGGCGCGCGAGACCGCGCCGGGCGAGCGGCGGGTCGCCCTCGTCCCGCAGGAGGTCGACGGCCTGCGCAAGGCTGGCCACGAGGTGGTCGTCGAGGCGGGCGCCGGCGAGGGCGCGGGCTTCCCGGACGCGGCCTACGCCGAACGCGGGGGCGTCGTCTGCTCCGCGTCGGACGTGTTCGGCGCCGACGTGGTGCTGTTCGTCCGCGCGCCCGGATCTGATCCGTCCGGGTCGGAGGCAGTGGTGGGCAGGCTGCGGCCGGGCCAGGTGATCGTCGGGCTCGCGGACCCGCTGGGCGCTCCGGCGGCCGCCGCGGCGCTCGCGGCCGCGGGCGTCATCAGCTTCGCGCTGGAACTCCTGCCACGGATCACCCGTGCGCAGGCGATGGACGTGCTGAGCTCGCAGGCGACGCTGGCTGGTTATAAGGCGGCGTTGCTCGCGGCAGGCCGGTTGAACAAGATCTTCCCGATGTTGACGACGGCGGCGGGCACGTTGCCGCCGGCGCGGGCTTTGGTGGTCGGTGTGGGGGTCGCTGGGTTGCAGGCGATCGCGACCTGTAAGCGGATCGGCGCGGTCGTGTCCGCCTACGACGTGCGCGCGGCGGCCGCTGAGCAGGCTGAGAGTGTGGGCGCGACGTTCGTCGATCTGGGACTGGAGACGGCGGGCGCCGAGACGGCCGGTGGCTATGCCAGCGCACAGAGCGACGACTTCCTGCGCCGCCAGCGGGAGGCGCTCGGCAAGGTGGTCGCCGCGCAGGACATCGTGATCACGACGGCGCAGGTGCAGGGTAGTCGTGCGCCGGTCCTCGTGACCGCCGAGATGGTGCGGGCGATGGCGCCTGGCTCGGTCGTCGTCGACCTCGCCGCGGGGCAGGGCGGTAACTGCGAGCTGTCGGAGCCGGACGTCGAGGTCGACGTCGACGGCGTGACGGTGCTCGGCCCGACGAACCTGCCGGCGAGCGTGCCCGCGCACGCCAGCCGGCTGTACGCGAAGAATCTCGTGAACTTCCTGAAGCTGCTGATCGTCGACGGCGAGGTCCGCCTCGACCTCGACGACCGGATCCTCGCCGAAACCCTGGTCACCCACGGCGGCGAGGTCGTCTCGCCGCGGGTGCGCGAGCGGCTTGGGCTCCCCGCAGCCGAACCCGCCGAACCGGCGCGGGCACTGGCCGGCCAGGCAAACGACTCGTTTACGGCTGGGAGCTGAGCGCCATGTCCACCGCGATCGAGAGCGGTCTCTACGTCTTCCTGCTGGCGAGCTTCGTCGGCTTCGAGGTGATCCGGCGGGTTCCGCCACTGTTCCACACCCCGTTGATGTCGCTGACCAACGCGGTCGCCGGCATCTCCCTGGTCGGCTCGCTGGTGATCGCCGGCTCGGACAGGGGCGCCGTCTCGACGATCCTCGGAACGGTCGCCGTCACCGCCTCGACGATCAATGTCGTCGGCGGTTTTCTGATCACCGACCGGATGCTGAAGATGTTCCGGCCACGTGACGCCGCCCCGAAGGGCGGAACGCCAAAGGACGGGGCCGCGGGTGGGGCCAGCGCCTGGGACTGGCTGCGGGCGAAGGTCCGGACCCGGAGCGGCTTCGCAGCCCCGGCGGGAACCCCGCGTAGCGCCGCAAGCGGGGAGGCCGGCCGATGAACGACTACATCATCCCGCTGTGCTACCTGGCCGCGGGCGGCCTGTTCATCGTCGGCCTGAAGGGGATCACCCAGCCGAAGACCGCGCGCCGGGGCCTGCGGGCCGCCGAGCTCGGCATGCTGCTGGCGATCGTCGGGACGCTGCTGCACAAGGAGATCGTCGATTTCAAGTGGATCATCCTGGCGTTCGTCCTCGGGTCCACGATCGGCGCGCTGATGGCGGTTTTCGTCCCGATGACGGCGATGCCCCAGCGGATCGCGCTCTCCCACGCGTTCGGCGCGCTGGCCGCCGGCCTGGTGGGTACCGCGGAATACTACAACCACCAGCCGGAGATCGGCGCGTTCACCATGACCGCGATCACGCTGGAGGTACTGCTCGGTTTCCTCACCTTCACCGGCAGTCTGATGGCGTTCGGCAAGCTGCACGAGATCCTGCCCGGCCGCCCGCAGGTCTACCGCGGGCAGAACATCGTCAATCTGGGCACCCTGGTGCTCGCGGTGGCCGCCGGGATCTGGCTGATCACCGACCCGTCGCGGACGTTCCTGTTCCCGGTCATCGCGGTGCTCGCGGCGGCGTTCGGCGTCATGCTGATTATCCCGATCGGCGGGGCTGACATGCCGACCGTCATCTCGCTGCTAAATTCCTACGCGGGCCTTTCCTCGGTCGCCATGGGATTCGCGCTGGACAACAAGGCGCTCATCATCGCCGGAGCGCTGGACGGCTCGGCCGGGTTCCTGCTGTCGGTCATCATGTGCAAGGCGATGAACCGGTCGTTCACGAACGTGCTGTTCGGCGCGTTCGGGCAGGCCGACACGACGGCGTCAGCCAGCGGGGTCATCGAGGAACGGCCGGTGCGCAGCGCCTCCACCGAGGAGGCCGCGATGCTGCTGGAGACCGCTCGCTCGGTCATCATCGTGCCCGGCTACGGGCTCGCGGTCGCCCAGGCGCAGCACCGCATCCGCGAGCTCGCCGACGCGCTGACCCGCAACGGCGCCGAGGTCCGGTTCGCCATTCACCCGGTCGCCGGCCGGATGCCCGGCCACATGAACGTCCTGCTCGCCGAGGCGGACGTCCCCTACGACCAGATCCTCGACATGGACGAGATCAACGCCGACTTCGCCCAGACCGACATCGCCCTGGTCGTCGGCGCGAACGACGTGACGAACCCGGCCGCCCGTACCAACAAGGACAGCCCGATCTACGGGATGCCGATCCTCGACGTCGAGGCGGCCCGGACGGTCATGGTCGTCAAACGCGGCATGAAGGCCGGGTTCGCCGGCGTCGAGAACGAGCTGTACTACCAGGAGAAGACCCTCATGATCTTCGGCGACGCCAAGAAGGTGGCCGAGGGCCTGGTGCACGACCTGGAGGCCAGCGTGCGGGCCTGATCCGCCGGGCCAGTCCACGGTGACCTCACCTGGCCGGGCCTCTGACGGGCGGCACGACGGCGTGGGCATGGGCGAGCACGGGCTCGCTCATGCCCACGGTCTTTCCGCCGCATGCCCGCCCACACCCGTGCTGCACGTCCATCCGACGGCCTACCGCTACACCGGACGCCGACCCGACCGCGGCCGGCGGGATGATCCGCATCTACAGGGACCTGATCGCCGACGACCAGCGCACCCGCCAGATCACCACCGACGTCACCACCCCCATCGCCCACGGCTGTGGGGCTCCAGAACCCGATTTGGGCTGTGACCTGCGCGTTTACCCGCCGGACTGGGCCTGCGTCGGGCAGGCTGGATGGTCATGGTGTGGTCGCTGCTCTACGCCCTGACACGCAACACTCTCGGACTGATGTTGCTCCGCGTGCGCGGCGACACCGCGAAAGACGTGGAGCTCCTCATCCTTTGCCATGCAAGCCACAGCACAACCGGCCAGCACCTGACCGCGCCGCAGGTGGCTGACGCCAGCCCCCGCCAGTGGGCAAGCGTCGACTGTCGGCGTCCCTATCCGCTGCCGTGCCGATCAGGGACGAGACTGCGATCACGGGTCCGCTGTCACGGGAGGCCGCACGCGAGGCGCGTAGGCAGGACCTGCTGCACCGCGCCCGCGCAGAGAACGTGCTGCACTGCCAGCAGCGCCAACGCCCGATCTCCGCTTCTGGACGAGGGCAGCGGTCTCCTCGAGATCAGCGGCCGAGGCATTCGGGTAGTCCATAGAGGGCAGATGGTGGCAGATGTCGATCCCGATGATGTCGCAGCCCTCACGCGCCAGACGAACCGCGTGGGCGCGTCCTTGGCCGCGTGCCACGCCGGTGATGAAGGCGACCTTGCCTTCGAGTCCCTCAGCCATGCCAACCGTCCTTCATAGTCGAGCAGCCCCGGCGGGGCGTGCGGTGATGTGTGGGTCAGGCGCCGATGACGTTGCGGCTGCGCAGATCGGCGATGCGCTCGTCGCTCAGTCCCAGCTCGCGGAGTATCACGTCGGTGTGCTGCCCGAGGGTGCACCCCGCCAAGGCCTGAGTCGCGGAGCGGGAGAAGTGGAGCAGTGGACCGACCCGCTCGTACTCGTCGAAGATGGGGCTCTCGACTGTGGCGAGCCAGCCGTGGCCGCGGCCGAGGTCACCGAGCCAGTTGTCCTCGGTCCCGGCGGTCTCGGCGACCACGCACCCGATGCCCTGCGGCAGCAGTTCCGATTCCCACTGCTGCGCCGTCCGCTGGGCGAATACGCCGGACAGCAGCTTGGCGATCTGAGCGTCCTCGGCCTGGCGTCCCTCCTCGGTGGACCAGGCCGGGTTGTCGACCGGGCCCCAGGGCGACAATGCCTCAGCCAGGCGCAGCCACTGGCGGTCCGTCGGTGCCGCGAGGAAGACCCACTCGTCGGCGGTCTCGTAGAGCCGGTAGGTGGCGCTCATACCGAACCCGTCCGGGTCGACGCGGGCGTCCTCGGGTTTGCCCTCGTACTCGACCATCGTGTCGCAGAGCGCATGTGTGGTGCTCAACAGCATCGTCGTCAGCATGCGCTGGCCGCCGGCGCCCCGTCGCCGTGCATACAGCCCCAGCAGCAACCCCGTGGCCACGGCGAGAGCGGCGACGCCGTCCGGCTGGGTGCCGTGGCTGTTGGCGCTTGTGGTCAGTTGGACCGACTTCCGGCGCACGTCCGGAGTGGACATGGCCGCCGCCTGTTCCGGGGTGGTCGCGCGCGGCATGTTGCGCATGGACACGCCTGTGCCGGCCGACATGGTCGGCGCGAAGGCGGGGCGCTTGCCGTACGGCCCGCCGATGCCGTACCCCGGGGCGTCGAGGTAGACGAGATCCGGATTGACGGTCAGCAAGGAGTCGGCGTCGAGGCCGAGCCGCTCGAGCACGCCGGCCCGGAAGGACTGCAGCACCAGATCGGATCGACGGGCCAGCTCGTAGACGATCTCGCGTCCGTCCGGCGTGGCCATGTCCAGGGCGATGCTCTCCTTGCCCTGCAGGACCTTGGCCGCACCGGCCTCAGGGAAGGAGGCGATCATGCGCAGCGGGTCGCCCTCGAGCGGCTCAACCTTGATCACACGGGCACCGAGGTCCGTCAGCAGCGTCACGCCGTAGGGAGCGGCGTAGAACGTGCCCAGCTCCAGCACGGTCACTCCCGCGAGCGGAAGATCCGGGCCCTGCGCCCGCGGGCCGTCGTCGCCGCCCGCGGCCCACTCCTCGGACAGTTCGGCGCCCTCGCCGAGCCGGGGTGCCGGTCGCGGAACGGGAAGTGGCGTCGCGCTGAGGGAGACAAGCGGCGCCGGCTGCCGCGTGGGCCCGACCACGGGATCGATGATCTCGACCACCTGCCCGGCGTACCGCAGCTGGGGGTGATGCAGCACCCCGGTCCCCCGTCGGAAGACCTCGGCGGAGACGTTGGGGTTGCGGTCGAACACGTCCTGCCACTCGCTCAGCGTCTTCGCCCGCACCGCGTCGATGAGCATCTCGTTGGCCTGGACGCGCTTGTGCACGTCCTCGAAGGCGGGCACCGTCTTCCACTCCGGGTCCTCGCGCATCCACGCGAGGCCCGCCTCCTCCAGCAACGCCTGGAACAACCGGGGCTGCGTCTGGGAGAACTGCAGCCAGTGACCGTCCTTGGTCACCGCGACCAGCAGGATGAGCGGGAACGACGAGGAGGGGTAGCCCTCCTCGGTGAAGGGAGGCGCGCCGACGAGCGCGTCCGGGTACTTCATGGCCAGCGTGCGCAGCATCTGGTGCCACGGGTCCAGCGCGGCGAGAGCCAGCGCGAGACTGGTGTCGACCACCTGACCACGTCCGGTCGTCTCGCGGTCGTACAGAGCGGCGAGGATGCCGTGCAGGGCGACCTGAACGGCCGACGACGACGCGTAGGGCACCGAGAGGAAGGTCGGCCCCGGCCGGTCGGTCATGCGGCTGTACTCCCACATGCTGCCGAGCTTGGCCATGACGACCCCCTCATAGCCTGGCATGGCGGCGAAGGCGCTGTCGGCGCCGAACGCCGAGATCTGCGACCAGATGAGGCGCGGGTGCTCCGCGGTGAGACGAGCCGCGTCCAGTCCGAGCCGCGCGGCGACACCGGGGCGCCAGGCCTCGAGGACGACGTCGGCTCCGGCGATCAGCCGACGTGCCTCGTCCGCTCCTGTGACGGACTTCAGATCGAGAACGAGGCTGCGCTTCCCGCGGCCCCACAACGGATAGGACGGGTGACGGCGTAACGGCGTGCCGCCCGGCGGCTCGACCTGGACGACGTCGGCGCCGAAGTCCGCAAGCATCTGTCCCAGCTGGGCATTCGTCATCCCGCTCGTGAGCTCAACGACTCGAAGTCCGTCAAGTGGTGTGTCCAACGAATGCCTCCGACAGACGGTTGAGGGGGCTGAGCGTACGACGGTACCGTGATATAGTCCAGCCTTTCGTAAGTCTTACGACAATGCATACCGTAATGCGGCCTCGACTCTCGCCGTCCGTCGGCAGGACTCAGATTCGCACTACCGGCAGCCCTGGCGGAGGGCTGCCGTGAGCCGTTCCATCGCGGCGGGCGGTTGTCGCCCCAGAGCGGCCCCCATCGGCCACGACTGCCGGCGACCCTCGCCGGAGCGACAGCGCGCCTCGCCAGGCGCCGAAAGGAGGAGCCGTGAGCTTGAAGGTCGGAAGCAGACTGCGGACCCCGACGTCCACGGTCGAGGTCATCGTCATCAAGGGCGGCGACGGTGACGGCGAGCTGGTCTGCGCGGGCGCTCCGATGGTGACCACCGAGGTCTCCGTCGAACCGGTGGCCGGCGAGGCCATGGTGCAGCTCGGCAAGCGCTACGTCGATGACGAGAGCGAAATCGAAGTCCTCTGCGCGAAGCCCGGCGTCGGACCGCTCGAGTACGCCGGGCGCCGGCTCACCGTCCGCGGCGCCGCGGCGCTGCCGGCCTCGGACTAGGCCGCGTCTGACAGCCAGAACACCGAGGCGCGCTCGAAGGGCCCAAGGCCTTCGCCGAGAAGCGCAAGCCGGAGTGGAGGATGCGCTGACCCTGCCAGCCAGATTCAGCGCTGGTGCACGATCACGGGGCCCCGATCGCACGCATGTGCGATCGGGGCCTCTGTCGTCCGCCTGTCCCTCGGGTAGGCCGACGGGTCGCGACGCCTCGGTCGAGCACGAGCGTGCCGGCGCGCGTCCTGGTGACGAACAGTATCTGCTCGCCCTCCTCCCACACCGAGGTGTGCAGCACGTCGCCCCCGACGACGGGCGCCACGAAGCGCGCGCTCATGGACCCGAAGTTCTCCGGGTCCCCGCCGAAGGCGGTCTGGAGCAGGGCGCGTCCGGCGAAGCCGAAGGTGCAGTCCCCTTGGAGCGGCGGCCGCTTGAAGCCGCCGCGAGCAGCGATCTCCGAGTCGGTGTGCAGCGGACTGCGCTCGCCCGACAACCGGTAGAGCAGTGCTTGCCACGGCATCGTTGCCTGCTCGACGACGGCATCGGGGCGCCGGGTCGGTGCGAGCCATTCCGGCGCTGACCCGCGCTCCCCGCCGAATCCACCATGACCGCGCAAGTACACGCCAGCTTCGGTTTCGGCCAGCAGCCGGCCATCGTCGTCGAAACAGCGATGCCCCACCTTGACGAGCGCATCCGCCCCTTTGTCATAGATCTTGCCCACTCGCCCCTGAACGGTCATGACGCCCTGTGGAGAAAGCCCGGCGTGCACGACGATCGACTGCGAGACCAGCAGGAAACCGCCTGCTGGTACGTCCCGCCACGGCATCGGCACGTGTGGCCCGAGCGCGATGGGAAAGGTGGGGAGGACTCGCTGCCCGATGCCGTCGGTGTTCTCGGTCGTGTACTCGAGCTCGAACTCCGGGTCGTCGCTGCCGGCTCCCACGCCGAGGGCGTAGACGATGGCGCGGGTGGGATCCCACGAAACGGTGACCGCCTCGCTGTCAGTCTCTGCCCTGTCAAGATCTAACGACATCATGACCTTCCTCGCCACAGGGACAGGCGTACCGGCCTCATGGCGCGCTCGGCCGGGTCAATCGAGTCATGCTATGCGGCCCGCGCGCGCGGCGGAATGCCAAACGCGAGCTGTCACCACCTCGGCTCAGCGCGTCCGCATCGGCCGACGGCGCCGTGAGCAACCCGCATCCGTCCAGGATGTCGGAATAGCGACGAGCTGGTTGGGGAGCACGCCAGTCGGGTGCGCGCCCCGCTACCGGTTGAGCGGGTCACGGGGCAACCCGAGGATCCGCTCGGCGATGACGTTCCGGGTGATCTCCGAGGTGCCGCCCGCGATCGTGCTGGCGCGCGAGCTGAGATACTGGCCGACGAGCTCCTGCTCCGAGCCATCGACAACGCCCAGGCCCGCGATGCGGATGGCCAGCTCGGTCAGCCGCTGCGCGTGCTCGGCGCCGGCCAGCTTGGTCACGTTGCCTTCCGGGCCGGGCGCTGCTCCCGCGACCGCACGAGCCACGGCCCGGAGATTGACGAGTTCGAGCGCCTGTTCGGCGGCGATGAGGCGGGCCACGTCGGGGCCCCATGTCTGGAGGGCGCCGTGAGTCTGCGCCAGCTCGAGCAGCCGGAACGCGGTGAAGCGACCGGGAAGGCCACCGCCGATGCTGACGCGTTCGTTGCCCAACGTGGTCCTGGCGACCGACCAGCCCTGATCGACCTCGCCGACGACGTCGGAGTCGGGTACGAACACCTCGTCGAAGAACACTTCGTTGAAATGGGACTCGCCATTGATCTGACGAAGTGGCCGGATCTCCACTCCGTCCGCGTGCATGTCCACGACCATCGCGCTGATGCCCTTGTGCTTCGAGGCGCCGGGGTTCGTGCGAACGGTCGCCAGGCCGAGGTGGGCATGATGGGCGCCGCTGGTCCACACCTTCTGTCCGGTGACCAGCCAGCCCCCTTCGACCTTCACCCCACGCGTCGTCACTGCCGCGGCGTCCGACCCGGCGGACGGTTCGCTGAACAGCTGGCACCACACCTGCCCCGTGGCGAGGGTCGGCTTCACCCAGCGCTCGATCTGCTCCGGGGTACCGGTCTGGATGAGCGTCAGCACCACCCAGCCGGTGATCCCGAGATCCCAGTCGTCGAGCCCGGCGAACTCCTCGTCGATCACCAACTGCTCGATCGCCGACGCGCCGCGCCCGAACGGCTTGGGCCAGTGCGGCACGAGGTAGCCGCTCTCGGCGAGGAGCGTCCGCCGATCCGCGGGGTCCGCCGCCAGGTAGGTCTCGCGGAACGCGCGGGCGGCGCTTCGGTAGGCGTCGGCCTCGGGCGGGAGGTCAATCCCATAATGCCGGCGGGTCCCGGCCGCCGTCAGTGCCAGCAGATCTGCTGCCGGATCGCCCGCGGCACTGACGACCTGACGCAGGCTGATCGCCCGTCGCAGGTAGAGGTGGGCATCGTGCTCCCAGGTGAAGCCGATGCCGCCATGCACCTGGATGTTGTGCTGTGCGTTGTCGCAATAAGCATCGAGGGCCAGCTCGGCGGCCGCCGCGGCGGCCAGCTCGCCCTGCGCGCCGGTCCCTGCCCCGGCGGCGTCCCAGGCCACTGCGACTGCGAGCTCGACGCGCATCAGCATGTCGGCCAGCGTGTGCTTGATGGCCTGGAAGCTGCCGATCGTACGACCGAACTGCTCGCGGATCTTCGAGTACTGCAGCGCCTGGTCGAGCACGGCTTGCGCACCCCCGGCGGCTTCGGCGGCCGCGACGGTGCGTAGCACGCGCCGTGCGATCCCGGCTCCGCCGGCGATGAACTGGACGCGCTCGAGCGGGACACTGTCCAGGGTGACGGTCGCGATGCCGAGAGCGGGGTCGAACTGCTCGTGGGGTTGCACCGCGGCCCCCAGGGCCGACGTCTCCACCAGCGCGGCGTCGGTCCCGACCGCGACCAGGAGCAGCGTTGCCTCGCTGCCGGCCAGAAGCCCGACGGCCTTGCCGGAGAGTGCGCCGTCCTGCACCTGGACGGTGGAGGCGAGCGCGGCGCCGACCGTGACGGTGCCGTCGACGATCCCGGGCAGCCATGCCTTGCGCTGGTCGTCGGTGCCTGCCTCCGCCAGCGTCGCCGAGACCACGACCGACGGCAGGAACGGTGCGGGCGTCAGCTGGCACCCCAGCTCCTCGATGACGACCGCGGTCTCCGCGAGCGAGTAGCCGGATCCGCCGTACTCCTCGGGGACGTGCAGGCCGAGCCAGCCCTGGGCCGCGATCCGCCGCCACACCTGGGCGACCTCCGCTCGACCGGACAGAACCGCACGCGCGTACGCGCGCAGATCGTTGTCTTCGGCGAGATCGGAGACGACCGATGCCAGCTCACGATGGTCGTCGGTGATGGCGAGCGGCATGGCACCACCCCTTCCTCTGGATGATGATCGCCTCACGACAAGAGGCCGCGCTGGCGAACAGGCGCTTGCTAAGGAGCAGGTCGGCGCCGTCGCGGCGGCCGTCCACCAGCCCGCAAGCGGATATCGCCGTCGGAACAGGCAGTTGTCGACGACTTACCTAAAGTCATACCATTCACGGTGTGACAGGCCAAGCGATCCGCGCCGCGCAGCCGCCGGACCCAGCGCACCGCCCCGCGTTCGCCGCGCGCGACCAGAGCCCGGACGCCACCGGTGATCACATCGAGCGCGAGACCGCGTCGCTGTGGTGCTGCCGGTAATGCGGTCGCCCACTGCCTCTCCTACTGTCGGCGAAACGGGCGCCCCCAGCTACTCGCCTCCCACCCGCGGAATGCGTACCGTAAGCCATACTGGAATACTGAGGCCAGTTCAGTCAAACGCAGCTGGACCCGCCACGACCGCGGTTGCTACTCCAGCCAGGTCAGCTGGTGGGTCTGTCCCGTGCTGCGGACATGTGATGACGACCGCACTGCTTGTCGAACCCGTAGGTCGGACGCCGCCGGCACCGGACGTCGCCTAACGTGGGGGACTGATGAGGGGAGAGGATGATCGCGTGTCGGTGTCCCCGGGATCACGCTCCGTGCGCAAGAGGCGTGCCCGGGGGTCCATCAGCGCGGACGAGATCCTGCACGGGGCCTACGAGCTGGCCTCAGCCGAATCTCTCGACTCCCTGAGCATGCCGCGCCTCGCCCAGCGGCTGGACGTCGGCGTCACCAGCATCTACTGGTACTTCCGCAGCAAGGAAGAACTGCTCGACGTGATGACCGAGCGGGCGCTGACGGAGTTTGACCAGGCCATCAACGTGCCGGTCGATCTCGCGTGGGACGAGTACCTGACGAGGTATTTCACCGCATACCGCGACGTGCTGCGCGACAACAGCCTGTGGTGCGACCTCATCGTCATGCGCGGCAGCGCCCTGAGCCCCGAGGCCCTGCGTGTCACGAAACAGCGCGTGGACGTGGTGGTGGACATCCTGGCCAGGGCCGGGTTCGCGACCGACGATGCTCTCCGCGCGCACGCGGTCCTGTCGGTGTACGCGCGCGGCGCCATCCTCCACCACCGGCACTGGGGTTCGCCGGACAGCCCCGCGGGCATCGACACGGAGTTCCCCGACCAGATCGACCCGTTCTCCGTGACTGCTGACGAGGCGTACGCCTTCGGGCTCCAGAACGCCATCCGCGGCCTGCGAGCCCTGCTCGCCCAGTCCGCGAAGCGCTGACGCTGACAGCGGCGCATCGCGGTGCGGGAGCTCGCGCCGGACGACGCGCGCCCGGCTCGTCAGGCCGATCAGCCTGCGGTGGCCGCGCCGAGATAGCGGTGCAGGAGCTTCTCGCCCGCCGCATCCGCCGAACCTGTCCAGGCCAGGCGTCCACGCTGGAGGATGATGCAGCTGTCAGCGAACGCCAGTGCCCGTCCGGCGAACTGCTCGATCATGATGGCGACTCCTGCCGCTCTGGCCCGTCCGAGGCTCTCGAAGACGACGTCCACCAGCCTCGGCGCCGATCCCAGGGACATCTCGTCGGCGATCACCAGCGAGGGCGACACCATCAGCGCTCGTGCCAGGGACAGCATCTGCTGCTCCCCGTCGGACAGCGTGCCAGCGAGCTGACGGCGGCGCTGAGAAAGGACGGGGAAAAGGGGTTGAGCGCGGTCGCGTGGTGGGTGGCCTTGCTACCGTCCGCCGTCTCTGGTGACAACACCCCCAGGTAATGGACGACAGGGGCGGTCAGTCATGCCGGAGATGGTGGCCTGGAAGGCCCGGTTCGGGCCTGCGAGCAAGGTGACGGGGGGAGAGAGACGCTTGCGTCGGGCGAGCGCCTCCTCCCCCGGCACGGCGGAGCCGCGCCGGGGTTGGCGTTCTGCCGGGTCAGCGGCCCTGCCAGACAGGCGCGCGACGCTCAACGAAGGCAGTTGCGCCTTCCTTGGCGTCCAGGCTGTCGAAGACCGACGGCTGCAGCTGATCCTGCAGCGCCCATACCGTGGCGGCGGGCTCGACCGCCGCGGCCCTGACCAGCCGCTTGGTCACCGCCACCCCGAGCGGGCCGTTGGCCGCGACAACTTCCGCCAGCGCGACGGCCTCGTCGAGCACCTTCACCGGATCCACCAGACGGTTGATCAGCCCGAGCTGGAAGGCGCGCTCGGCGGTGATGTACTCGCCGGTGAGCGTCAACTCGAGCGCCACCGCGAGCGGAATCCGGTTACCGA